>Ga0180007_10000210_pt1 | contig 109284 bp, 73 predicted proteins | sample MM_PC_MetaG_FD_121122 | JGI IMG/M metagenome (GOLD analysis project Ga0180007, IMG submission 121122) | Groundwater microbial communities from the Aspo Hard Rock Laboratory (HRL) deep subsurface site, Sweden - MM_PC_MetaG | ecosystem: Environmental > Aquatic > Deep subsurface > Groundwater... | reverse complement strand
TTGTAAAGTTATATCCAGTGACTACTATTTGATGACCGCAAACTGGTGTAATAATACGGTTTGTATTGGATTTTCGTGGAATTTTTTGATTGGGGGTGTGTTAATTTAGGAAACTTGCGCTAGGCAATGCACGTCTTGAGGCAGCCCGTAAAAGCTGTGTCAGTCTTTCATTGGAGTTACTTCCAGAAAATATTCTCATCTTTAATAATGCCGAAGATTTATTTCCGGCATTAATGCGTTTTTTTAACAGGCCTTTAAACTTTGATGCTTTATTTGCGGGCGGTGATGTGTTTGCTTTCCAGGCACTTCAGGCATTGGCAAAAAAAGGCATTAATGTTCCGCAGGAAGTTGCGGTAATTGGTATAGACAATACCGCGCTAAACATGCATATTATGCCGCCTCTTACAAGTGTAGAAATTCAGCCCGCTTTGGAAATCAAATCCTGTTTGAAAGCAATAATCAGCCTGATAGATTGTTCAAAAAAGACTGTTAAAAAACAAATCAGAGTATCTGTAGTAAAGCGGGAATCTGCCTGACGGGTAATGATTAAAAATATAAAATAAAAACGGAGAACGAAATGAAAAAAAAAATACATTGCAGAATCGCCTTGTCGTTTTTCTATTCAGGAATATTTCTTATATTAACCAATACTATATTTGGAGGGACTATGCTGCCGCAAAAACATGAATATCAAAAAGTACTCAGGAGTTATTTATCCGGGTTCGGTGTGAACGATTTTACGGTGAAACTCGATCCTGTAGAGTTTACTCAGCCTGCGGCTTTATCAGATGATGATCTTTACAAACTCTGGATTTTATTCGGGCCGTGGACAAACAGTCAGGACAGTAGTCCTGACGGATTACCCTCTGTTTCCGGTATTACAATGAAAGCAGAGAATTTCCTTCTCTCATCAATCGAGGGCAAAGAATACATAGCTCTTAGTCATTCCTTAGCTGACGAACGCAAAGGCATCTCTTGTGCTCCCGGCGACACCGCCTGGTGGTTTCAATGGAATTATAAGGGCAATCCGTATTTTAATTTGCCAGCACTGCGCAACCGGGCTTTTACTGCAGCTGCAGTAGATGTAATTATGCTCGATGAACTTCAGGAAAGCGGAACTCATTGGGTAGATAATGCACATCGTTCCGACTTTCTTGGCGGCACAATGATTATCCAGGCATATGTTTATTATGCAGTAATAAAAGATTTGCCGGAACCGGTCAAAGCTGCATATGAATACGCATTATCAAAATTTGTAGACCGACTTACTGAATGGGGTCCCACCTGCGTGAACGATAATATGGATTTGAAAACCGTGTATGCGCTCACATATCTTATCCGGGCAATACGCAGTGAAAAAAAACAGACACCGGAACGGGAAAAACTAATCAGTTCTGCAGAAACTTATATTAAACGAACTGTGAAGAGAACGATACATCCGTCAGGAATTATCCGTGATTTTACCGGCATCGAAGCCTCTTACAGCGGCATTGCAATTCAGTACCTTGTAAAAGCGGTAAACGCATCACGTGATCCTTTTTTAAAAGAAGCACTTGACAGAATGATCGCGTTAAAGTCGAGTATGACCCTGGTTGAACCTGACGGATATTATGTTGGTCCTTCTCATTTTTCACTCAGAACTTCGTCATGTTTTCCCCAGGATCAGCACGTGGGAGCTCAACGTGAAATAGGCGCAGCAATGGAAACAGAAAAAGCCCTGTATCTTATGACGGGGATGCGCCGTTCGGAAAATACTTTATGGGCAGCGCCCGACCGTGACGAAATGATTAATAACATAAAAAATGGCGTTGCGCAGGTTAATAATCTGCTCAAGCCTTCTGATGCGATTATGGAAAAATGGAAGCAAAATCACTGGCACCGGACAGTGAATAATACCGCGCATGACTACTATATTCCCGGATTCTACCGCAGTCTGAAAGAAATGTATAAGAAAAATGATGAAAAGTTACTCCCGCCCTTTGCACAGAAAAATCTGACATTCATCCGGTCATTTCCGGAATCCGATTTTCCTGACTGCAGTGAAGAGGATAAATCAACATTCATAATTGTAAAATATTCCGGGTATGGGGCGGTTTTTGACGCTGCTCTGCTTTGTCATTCAGACGCAAGCGGGCTGCGCGGATTCAGCGGAGGTGCCTTGTCAGCTTTCTGGACCCCGGACGGCGGTTCTTTTATTTTAGGACGCACTCATGGACTATCCAAGTGGAATAAATGGGAAGACTGGAGAAAATGGCCGGTTCACGCGTTAAGCGGCACTACTCCTGACGGAAATGTGTTCACCTCAGCCCGATTAAGACGAAACAATAACACCGGCGAGGTCCGTACTCTCAGAGGAAGTAATTCAATAAAGGTCGAAATCCACGGTCCTATCGGAGTTGATTTTGATAATAGTGAAACTGCACAAAACGGCTGTATCCGGGGTCCTGCCGAGTATATCAGAAGTTTCGATTTTTCCTCAAATGGTGTAACAATAGAAACCGGAATAATTTCAGAAGGCTCTGATCAAATCAGTGAAATGTATGAAATAATTCCTATGTTTCTTGGTGATACAAATGCACAGAAATCCGTGCCTCATTCAGTATCCTGGCAAGTAAACGGAAAGTGGGAAAAAGCATCAGAAAAAAATACGCCGGGAATAACAAGTATTAAAATCAAACGGTTTGCCGGTGAAACTGAAATAGTCTTTGAAAAACCTTAAAGTGTAAAACTTGCTTCGGAGAATTTTCAGGATTCATACATGAGCCGCGCAATGGTGAAAAATATTCTCATAGACATGCTCGCGCACAGAGGGAAAACGCTTTCGATGCCGAAGGAGATTTTCATCCGGTATCAAATTCGACCGGTGTCGGGAGGTACTCCTTTGTGGCCATCCCCGTCGGTTTTATTTGATAAATCTTCTCCTGCATTCCGGAGGGCTTCAGCAATTCAAATGTATCATGATGGGAAAAAATCAATTCCGTCACTGAGAAAAATGCTCGAAGATAAAGATGCGACTGTATGCCGGACTGCGCGGGTTTGTCTGGATCGTCTCGGCGACACGCAGCGAAAACTCAATGATGATCCGCGGAATGTGCTTGTGCATTGGGAGTTCATTAAAAACCAGCCGGATACGCGTTTCAGTCCTTTTCTTGAGCTGCGCGGCGATAGTAAAATTATTCTTGATGGGCCTCATGGCGTCAGTCTGGAAATTAATCCGACCGGCGATGCATCTCTTCAGGCCGATGCAGGAGCTAAGGTTGCGGTGGATCCAATGTTGTTTCCTAAAGGCGCATTTACCATCGAAATCTGGTTTTCTCCGGATTCCGCAATGAGTGGTAAAACCGGCTACCTTCTTGACAGCATGGGCTCACATGCGCTTAAAGCGGGGTATTTTGTACAAATGGTGAATGCGGCCGGCGGACACATTATTCAGATATGGCTGGGGCATGGAAAAGATAATGAGTTTTCAAAATACAACTCGTCTGTAATTTCATTTGCACCTGAAACCTGGTATCATCTTTCATTTTCCTATAACGGAAACGGAGAAGGTAAAATATTTATTAATGGGGTTACCGACACTGTTCATCACAAACAGGGTGCTGGTTCTGTTTTACCGCAAAGTCAGTATTTCATGGGTATCGGCAATAGATCCGTTCAGAAGTACGCACCGTTTTTTGGAAAAATCGGGGGAGTGAGGATTACTCATACAGGAGAAGAAGGAGAGTAGGTATGTCCGAGAATTTTCAAAAAGTTTTTAAAGTTTTCTTGAAATCAACTTTAATGAACAACCGGACAAACACTCATTATTCAAAAGCGGCAGAACAAACCGGCATATTTATCTATGTAAGACTATAACGAGTGATTTTTTTCTTGGATTTTATCAATTATGACAGAGCGAAAGTTGTTATTTTTTTTTAAAGTGCATTTGCGCCGGATTTCAAAAATCCAAAACTATTTTTAATGTATTATTAATCTCTTTCATTTTCTTTTTTGAAATAGTACCAACACATTGTGTTAAATATGATTTATCAAGAGTAATTAATTGTGAAAGATTAATAATTGAGCTTTTTCTAAATCTTTATGCAGTTTATTACTGTTTTTTGAATAATAATCATTCAATTTTTCAGTAATCGATTTAGATTTGTATTGTTCAACAAATTCTTCAATAGCAAGGGAAAACAGCTTGCTTCTCGAAATACCAAGTTTATGAGCGGTAAATTCGGCTTCAGAAAATAATGTATTATCAATAGAAATTGCTGTCTTCATGCCAATAGTATAACCGAAGTTATACTAAAAGTCAAGTTTAAACGCTCATCGGCGAAAGTGAATTTTACACAACGTATCCCGGTAATAGACGTTCGTGCTCGCCGTCAGGTGATGTTGTGCTATTTGCGAATGTGTCCGTAGGCCGAGCACCGCAGCGACTGCAGGGATTGCGGAACAGAGCAGATATGCCACGTTGAACTGTGCCCCACTTTTGTTATTATCACTAGAAAGGGGGGGGGCGCTTTCGGCTGGTGAAAAGCGCCGTTGTTTATAGAACCAAAAATCTGACACGCTGGAAAATAGCTTATGCTAATGAAAAAAATACCTGTAATTTTATTGTAATTTTAATAATTTTAGTGGCAATTTTAAAATTTTTATGCTAAAATCAGACTTATGCATAGAAATTTAATAAAATACCTCCACGAGTGGAAAAACCGGCCAGACCATAAACCATTGATGATACGTGGTGCCCGTCAGGTTGGAAAAACATGGTTGGTTCGTGAATTTTCGAAAAGCTTTGAAAGTTTTCTCGAAATAAACTTTGATGAACAACAGGACAAACACTCGTTATTCAAAAGCGGAGAAGTTACTGATATTATCAGACTCCTGCAGGTTGACTGGGGCAAATCGATTATTCCAGGTAAAACGTTGCTCTTTTTAGACGAAATCCAGGCCGCTCCCGAAGTTATTCGTTTGCTTCGGTATTTCTATGAAAAAGTCCCCGGTCTGCATGTAATCGCCGCGGGTTCACTTCTCGAATTTGTCCTCAAAGACGAGGTAGAATCGATGCCGGTTGGGAGGATTGAGTTCATGTTTATCGGCCCGTTGACTTTCGAGGAATTTCTTCTGGCACAGGGTGAGAATTACCTTGTGGATTACCTCGCGGCCTGGATTCCCGGGCAGGAAATTCCCGAGACCCTGCACAAAAAATGCCTCGCACAGCTGCGCTCGTTTATGGCAGTTGGCGGAATGCCGGAACCCGTAGCGCGTTTTTGTGAGGCGGGAGATTTTGCGGCAGCAGCACGCATTCAAGCCGGGATTCTCGAAACACTGCAAGCCGATTTCAGCAAATATGGGATGAAAATAGATTCCCGTCTGCTGCGGTTAGTTTTTCGACGTGCCCCTCAGATTGTAGGTGCCAAAGTCAAATACGTCAATATCACCCCCGACGAGAGCGCGGGGAGGTTGCACCAGGCACTGCAGGCGCTTGCCGATGCCCGCCTCATCACCATCGTTTATCATTCCGACGGCGGTCTTCCGTTAAACGCCTGCTGCAACATGCGGCGATTCAAAATCCTATACCTTGATATCGGACTTTTTACTCAGGCATTGTCTCCAGGAGCCGGTAATGGAATTCTCCTGGCTGAAAACCTGCTGACTGCAAACTGCGGCGCTGCTGCGGAACAGCTTGTGGGCCAGCATCTGCTGTATCCGGCAGAGTCCTGGTCTACCCCCGGGCTGCATTATTGGCACAGCGAGCAGGTAAGCGCGAGTGCCGAGGTTGATTACCTCCTCCAGTTTGAGCTCGCGGTGGTCCCGGTTGAAGTCAAAGCGGGTAAGACCGGTTCGCTCAGATCATTGCAGGTGTTTTGTTTCAAAAAAAGGTGCGGGCTGGCTCTTCGTTTCAATACCGATTACCCGTCGCTCGGTGAGGTACGCCACACCATCCCCGCTCTGGGAGAGGTGTCATACCGCCTGCTTTCGCTGCCGATCTACATGGTAGGTCAGTCGCGGCGTCTGCTCGGGGCGTCGTTGCTGTCGCACCTTGATTAACAGCGGGAAATACAGTATAATCATATAAAGAGCATTATATGTACGAAATTATCAACACACCGGTCTCCAATCCTCTCCCGGAAGAAGATCTTTCTAATCTCCTATTGACAGATACTTTCCCCGAGGACAAGGCTCATTTCATTTTTTCGTTTTTCACCGAGCTCTCCGCTGAAACGATCTGGAAATTTTCTGCAAGAAACGAAGTTGCTCTCGCCGTCGTCGGTTCCTACTACAGAAAACATGTGAAGCCGATGTATTCTCTTGCCTCGCTTGATGATCTTTTCAAGTATGTCTGACCTCCGAGCAATAAAGAAAAAATGGAAGGCGCATTTTTCCCTCGCCTGCAACATCCTCTCATCCTCGGGCATTTCGACCGGCCGATGGAGCTTCGGAGGCGGCACCGCGCTCATGTTGTACTACTCCCATCGCTTCAGTAAAGATATTGACATTTTTCTGAACGATGCCCAATTGCTGAGCTCACTTTCGCCGCGCCTGAATCCTTCCTTGGAATCCCGGTCAGATATCCGGGAATATGACGAGCAGTCCAACTTCGTGAAGATACGGTTCGCAGATGATTTTTCGATTGATTTCATCCTGGCTCCGGAGCTTACAAAAAACAGTGTGCGGGCATATTGCTATCACGGCTCATTGATAAAAATTGAAAAACCAATTGAGATAATTCTTAAAAAGCTGTTTTACCGATCGGCGACCTTTACCGCCCGTGATATCTTCGATCTCGCGGTATTTGCCTCAAAATCAAGCCATGATCGGGATGTTGTCCGTAGTATTCTCGGTGAAAAAATTACCATGCTGCGGGGGAGGTTGGAGCAGATGCGAAAATATTACGAAGCGGAGCTAAAAACCTATACGATTTTTTACCCCGAACACTTTGTCCGGGACTCACTGGAAATCAGCTGTCGGTACCTGCATGAGCTTTCGCAGAACACACCAGACGCTCATCCGGCAATCTCATGAACAGATGGCATTATACTGTGAAAAATCAAGCTTTTGTCATTCCTTCAGCCGTCATCAGCGCCGGCATGGCAGAAAAACGCTCTACTCAATACGCTCGAGTTTGAAAAAAACAGGACGCAGGCCGTCACTGCAGTTGGTAACCGCGGTACCGCTTTCTTTCATCCATCCGGGCAAATCTCCGCCGCAGGATAAAGTAGTGATGAGCTTAAAGATGTCATCCCACGCCCATACACAAAACCCCGCCGGTTTATCATTCTGTTCGCCGGTAATAAACACATCACCTTCTTTCATCATAGTGCAGGGTCCGGTAACCGAACCGCCGCCGTATTGCTCGGCGAAATCCTTTTCAAAAGTTCTTTTCAGTACGGTAATTTTTATTTTTTTCATCGTGGAATGTCCTCCGGGGTTGACGCAAACTTTTAAATTTCAGAGTTATTTCAATTTGATGGAATTTAATTTATATCGTAACATATCGGTCATATTCAGTCAAACCCCAGGGTAAACGCAAACTTTTAGTTTCAGGGGTATTTCTCGTTTTTTTCGCTTGTGCCGTCGGGCAGTGAACGGTTATATATATTTTCAAACAGTTAAGGCCCGACGGAATCGCTCAAAAAACGAGAAATACCCCTGAAACCGTTTGCGTTTTCCTATGAAACGGCCATAATTAACGGTACAAACGCAGGCTTTTGATTTATTAAAAAAGTTTTTGTTTCCTCAGGGAAGTAAATTTATGTGGTCTTCTTTTTCCATTATAAGAAATGGTATCGTTATACAGGGTGCACAGAGCGGAAGCGGGTTGCCGGTACTTTTTGCGCATGGTCTTACTTCTTCAATGGAATGGTCAAAAAAACAATGCGCACCGCTCACGTCACACTATCGGGTAATTGTATTTAACCAGAGGGGTCACGGCAATGCCGGGCCTTTGACAGATCCTGCCGCATATGATTGCCGGTCAATGTCTGAAGATATAGGCTTCATTCTCGATAATTTTGAAATTAAAAGTGCGGTTATCGGGGGTGAAAGCATGGGAGCCGCGACCGCACTCCGTTATGCTTTAGATAATAAAAACCGCTGTAAGGCTTTGCTGCTCGTATCCCCGGCTTTTGATGAGCGGCCGTTTACCGCATTCAGCGAAATTTATGCAATTGGCGATGCCATGTTGCAAAAAGGGGCAGTACAATTTGCCCATGAGAATGATATTGCGATGCAGGCAGCCGGTGTCAGTAAATCAGCCAGCCGTGCCTGGTGTGAAATACTCGCCAGCCACCATGGAGCCAGCATGCATACTGCATGCCGTACTGTACCGCATTGGAAAGTGTGTGAGTTGAATGAGTTATACTCATTCGGTATTCCTGTACAAATTATTGCCCGTGAAAACGACGCGGTACATCCGCTTTCGCTGGCCGAAGGCCTCATCAGAAAGATACCGAACTCGGTTTTAATAACTACGGGAAAAGATATGGATTATTTTGAAGACCCATCGCTGGTTGGGAAGTGGTGTGCGGATTTTTTGGCGGAACTGTAGATAAGACTCTTTATCATAGACATCTACGCTAAAAACGTAGATAAATTTGTATAATAAATTTTATTTATTATACAGCGAGAGGACAGCGGTCAGAGGACAGAGGTCAGAGGTCAGAGGTCAGAGGTCAGAGGTCAGAGGTCAGCTGGTACCTACATAATTTTAGATAGTCTCCGGCTTTGCCGGCTTAGGAATATATTAAGAAAGAAAGCCACAGAGGACACAGAGATCACAGAGATATTCGCGTACATTAGCGTTTATTCGCGGTTAAACCAAATGAAAACCGCTAATGGACGCGAATGAACGCTAATTGGAAAGAAGTCGGATAATACGTCGGCTCACCGGATATCCGCGTTTCTGTTTTTTTGATACCGGTGTTCTGCGGGCAATCATGGGCCGTACCGCCGCACCGGCACTGCCCGGCACTCACGAGTTTGGTCCGCTCTTCGAGCATTTCTTTATCAATGAAGTCAGGGCCCTCTCGGAATATCACAAGTTCAACCTGAGCTTATCATATTACCGCACCGAGCGGGGAGCCGAAGTGGACCTGATAATCGAGACACCGGCCGGCGCGGTGATAGCGGTAGAAATAAAGAGCGCTGAAAACCCGATTATACGCCATGCCGGAGGACTGAATTCATTTCGGCAATTGGTGCCATCCGCGCATTGCCTCCTCGCCTGCAGGGCAGACCGTCCGAGGAGTTTGTCAGATACTGATATCACTGTTCTTCCATGGCTACAGGCTCTCGTACGTATAGCCGAATTATCTGTTACTTGATAGCGGTCAGTTTATCAGCGCGGCCGGTGATTTTTCATTGAGATTGTGATTAATGGTAGCGATATTGCAAAAAATCTTTAATTATCTTATTATATTATAAAAGTTATTGAGGGCGGTTAAATATATGAATTATCAGAGCATTATCACGATCGAGCCGGGTAAAAGAAGCGGCAAACCATGCATACGCGGTTTACGAATAACAGTATATGACATCCTGGGATATCTTGCGGCCGGGATGACTATTGAACAGGTATTAACTGATTTTCCCATGCTCACAAGAGATGATATTCTCGCGAGTCTCTCCTATGCCGCCGACCCATCGCACAGGTATGTTTTGCAAGCATCTTGAACTTTTTACTCGATAATAATCTTTCCCCCCAGCTTTGTCCGCTGATAAAGATTCCCGGAATATCAAAATGAGATTTCATTTCTTAATGGTTTCCCACCGTTTGTAGTCTGGTTAAAAATCGGGAATTGCACCACTAGTGACGTCCAGCGCATTATTGAACAGAATATTTCTCTTCTGCAAGATATCACAGCCAATAAATACGCCGGAGTTATTGAAATTGAATTGTAATTTTTAATGTAGAATTCGGGGTATTCTTCTCCTTCAATAACGAATGGTCGCAGCGTGACTGGTCATTTTTCATTTAATATTAAAATACACATACGTATAATTTCTCGCCTTCACCGGCACATTGAACGATGCGCCGCTCCAGCTGAGTTTCTCGCCGCTGCGCGCGTCATATAATTCATAGTTTTTTTTCGGTAAACCCAAAATCTGTTTTAATAACTGCCGGAAAAAATATGGATTATTTTGAAGATCCAGCACTGGTTGAGAAGTGGTTTGGGGATTTTTTGGCGGGACTGTAGCTTAGCCCCCCCCCCTATGTTTTAATTACCCTGGAATTTCACAAAAAATTATTTTTTACTTGACAAACCGCATTTTTTAAAGTATACTTCTTTATACCCTTGGTGTACCAATGGTGTATTAACAAATGATCGAAACAAAATACATCGAATTAGGCAGTAAAATTCAAAGCCATATTGCTGCCGGAATGTTTCAGGGACGTATTCCCGGTGTTGCCAGACTCGCTGAAGATTTTAATGTCGACCCTAAAACTGCCGCTAAAGCCATTCACTATTTAGAGAATAAAGGTATCATCGAAATACGCGGTAAGCTCGGCGCATTTATCATAGAAAAACCAAAAGTGCACTATGGTTTTATCGCCGTAGTCGGTGTACTTAACCGAAGCGATTATCAGGACGAAATAAACGCAATTGAAAACGCTGCCGCGGAGAATAATTTCGGAGTAATGGTTGCCGGTTTTAGAAGACAGGACATAATCAACGATCCTTCAAAGCTCGATGGCCTTCCTGCGCAGGGTCTTCTTTTCATGTATTCAGCCCTTGATCTTCCAATCATCGAACACCTGCGGAAAAATCAAAAATCGTTTTTATCTCTTAATGAACTTCCTTGTCAGCCGCCAATTCCCTGGGTTTCCTACAATACGGTTTCCGGTGTGCGCTGCGCATTTGCCCGTCTTAATACTCCGCGCCGTACCGCGTTTATCGCGTTTCGTTCAACCTATGATTACTTTGAAAACCAGATGAAAACGGTTTATACCGGACTTTCACCTGATTCTGCGGAACTGTACCGTGTGGCATCCAGTGAACCTTACGTCCGTCAATACGGTTCCAAATGCGAATATATGTACGGACGGGATGTGATGCGCGAACTGTTAAAATGCACAAACCCGCCTCAGTCTGCTTTCGTTACCAGTCCGGATATTGCCTGCGGCACGGCCGATGCTCTTTCAGAAAAAGGAATTCGTGTGCCTGAAGACTTTGAGATTGCCGTAAGCGGGCCTGCTCTGGAAAGCCATGCGGATCGATTTATTCTGCTGGAACATCCCCGGGCCGAGCGCAGCAGACGCGGTACAGCAGAACTCATTAAAATAGTAAACGGCTCAGGAGATGTGCCTCAGATATTACTCGATTTCACCTTAAAGACATCGGCCGAATACAGGAGAAATAAATGAAAAAGATTAAAAGTAATAAAATAAAAATGAATGAAATAAAAAATTACCGCAGTACCAGTCTCTGGTTTCACTGGAGCGATGCCATCTATCCCGACAAAGGTATTGAAGCGCAGATACTTACGAAAGCAAAAAAATGCCGTGAAGCCGGAATCAATCTCGTGATTATCTTCGGTTTTCATTTCCGCTGGGATTATATTTACATCTGGGACCGGGTGCATGAACTTTTTAAATTTACCTGCGAAACTTTTCATAAACAAGGCATACAGGTTTTTGATCACCACTCGGCTAATCTGACGCACCGGCCGCGTGATATTCAGGGCAAATGGGATATTTATGAAAAAAACCGCCACCATGTGCCGTTTTATCCTTCCGCATCGGCAGCATCAGAGCTTACTTTCAACGGAACAAAGCTTAATGATTTCAGAATGATCGATGTGGTCAGCGGCGAACCGTGCTATCTGCCCAATTATACTGCTGAAATATTCTGTATGAATAATGAGCTCTTCCGCGGCGGATATAAAAATTATCTTAAAAAACTATTCTCTCAAACCGGCATTGACGGTCTAATGTGCGATGATATTATTTATTATCCGCAGTGGCATGGATGTGCGTGTCAGTACTGCAAAAATAAATTTAAAACGCACTACGGGCATGCGCTGCCGCCTTCTGGCGACGATTCGTTCTGGGGTAATTACGAAAGCCCTGTTTTCCGCGACTGGGTGCGCATGCGCTATCAGGATTCCGGTGATTTTTTAGCCATGGTACGTGATGAAATCGGCTCTGAGGTGCCACTGCTTTCGTGCTGCTCGTCCAGTGTGTGTAAGGCTGTCGACGCCGGAGCGCTTAATGCCGGTATACTTGCCGAAGCCGGCAACCACATTATGCTCGAAATGTGCGGCGATATTGTCGGGCTCGACGGCGGGTTTTACCACCGGCTCCCGGACATTCTCTACAATCAGGGAATTTCGCAGCGTAAAAAAATTCCCAGTCTGGGGCTTGGCTATGCTTTTTATCCCGATACAGCCTTTTTTGTCTGGGCGCTTGACAAGCTCATGGGCGCAAGTACCTGGGTCTCGACACTGAAGGGCCGCCTGGGCATTCCCGAAGAAAACCTCGGGCATTTGCCCGACGAGTGGGATATCGTCGGTGAAGGTTTCAACTTTGAAAAAAAATATCAGAAACTATTTACTGCCAATCCAGATAACCGGATAGCCGTATATTTTTCTTTCGATACCAAAACTATGTACGGCGACAGCGAAGTACATTATGCCGGACGTTTTTCTCAGGTCGTACAATATTTTTTCAGGAAAAATGCCGGATTTGATGTGGTTGACGTCGTACCCGCGCCTGATAAATATCCTTTTCTTGTGCTGTGTAATGCCGTTTGTCTGAGCAGTGCAACCCGCGCACAGCTCAATTCCTATGTACAAAACGGCGGCACCATCATTGCCGGCGGGGCCTGCGGTCTGCGCGACGGGAAGGGTAATGATACGGCCCGTCAATGGCTTGAGGAGTTCGGCGTAAAAGTATCGCTTAAGGAGCCTAAGGCCAAGACGGATATAAAACTTTTTTTTGAGCCAGGGAAGTGGCCCTTAAAACGGGAAATTAAAGATCTTGAAATGACGTCGGGGTCAGAAAACCTCGGTACGGACGGCTGGCTGCAAAAATCGTTCGGTAAAGGTCAATTTTTCTGGACTCCGCTATCATGTGGAGAAAATAATATCGCAGGCCGGTTGCATAAAAAAATGTGTATATTGAATAAGGAACCCCGGCAGATCAAGGCTCCTGCGGGATGGCACTTCCGCTTTTTCCGGCAGAATAATAAAAGGTGTATTCACTTTTTATCCGGCAATATAAAAGCGGTTATGGATAAAACGTTATCTGATAAAATGTACAAGAAACCGGTCATAAAGTCCCTTCTTTATAAAGTTCCCTCTGCGCCGGTGGAAATAAAAACATCAGCCGCATCGATCCGGATTTATTCGCCTGATTTAAAAATGCCTCAGGTAATTAGGGCAAAAAATAATAAAGTAATCATCCCGCTAAAAAAAATAAAGCGGTATTTTATTGTTGAGATGTAAATAACTTAAATAATAACTATGGAGAAAAAAATGAAAATAAATACAATTTTAAAAAGCATGATATTTAATAAACAAAAAAAGCCCAGCGTTACCGTATTTATCGTTATAACGTTAATGCTGTGTAATGTATTTCTTTCTGCGCAGGGGCGCAATTACGTTTTTAACGGAAATTTTGAACGAAGCACTGATTCGGCTGTGGGATGGACATACACCGGAGAAGATTCAGTCATATTATTCAACAAAAACGCCGGAATAGACGGCAGCCGCTGTCTTCAGGCAAAGGGGAAAGTAGGAAAAATTGCGTCGGCACGTTCAAAACCGATCAAAATAATACCAGGAGTTAGATACATTCTTTCCGCTCAAGTCCGGACTGAAGGATTCTCCTATACAGGGAGATCCATGTTTACAATAATCAACGACGGATGGACATGGTACGTTTACGACGATCTTCCAAAAGGAGACAACGAATGGACAGTATTGACAAAAGAATTCGTTGCGGGTTCGTCACCGACCGGCCGTTATTATATTGTTTTTTGTATTGACAAAGCAGAAGGTATGTGCTGGATAGACGATATTAAACTGTCAGTAGTTGATAAAGAAGAAGAAGCAAAAGCCAGAAAAGCACTTGGACCCGCAAATATGTTTTCAGCAGGAAATTTTGAGAGCATATCACAGCCTTTTCTAAAATGGCCCAAAGACAGTTCATTTGTTGCCGAACTTTCGACGGACAGCCCTTTTGATGGCGAACAATGCCTCCGTCTTGAAAATCCTTCAATCGGCAGTGCAGTTATGTACACATATGTTCCGGCCGAGTCAGAAAGAGCCTATATATTGGAAATGTGGACAAAAATCATTGTTCCGCCGGAACTAATTCATGCAGTGTTAAACTTTAATAAAGAGGGTGGCGGCAACGGCAGCGCGGGGAGAACTGTTCTCAAATTCGATATTCCGCAGTTAAAGAATGAGTGGATAAAACTTGTCCTTCCTTTTACCACAACGCCGGATACCGCAGCAATCCAATTTGCGCTTGCGCTTGGCAATCAGCCATTCCACTTTTTTCTCGATAATATCAAAATATACCCCGACCCTGCCGGAATTAAAAAAAATTTCCGTGTTGAATACGCTGAAAACCCACCAAAAATAGACGGGCAGCTAACCGATGAAATTTGGAGCATCACAGAAGAACTTACCCCATTTTTACTTAATTCAAATAAAACTAATTATCCGAAAAACCTGACATCTGCCTGGATCTCCTATGATAGTAAAAATTTATATCTTGCATTCCGCTGCTTAATAAAAAACAGGAAATATATTCAAACCGCAGCATTACAACGCGACGATGCCAACTTATGGAAGGATGACGGCATAGAATTTTTTATTATGCATGGCACAGGTAGTGGATTTCAATTTATAATTAATGCCAAAGGTCTTGTTTCTGATTACCGCATCAGTCAGTCATCATTCGGCGGAATTAGCGGACTAGATGTAGATATTTTGTGGAATTCTTCTGGCAAGGCTTCCTCGGGAATATCAAAAAATGAATTTGTTATTGAAGCCGTTATTCCTTTAAAAGACATAGGACTTGATGATTTCATTTTACTGCCTAACAACGATAAAGTTCTGTTTAATCTGAACAGAACAGATGCAATAAACAACGAACTGGTCACTTTTTCCACACTTGTCGGCGCACATTTACAACCCCGGGCATTTTCAGAAATTTTAAAAGATGATGACGCTCTGATAATAACTCGAAATACCGGCAGCATAGGTAAAAACATATATTCGCTATGTCAAGAAAATAAAATCTTTTCGGATCTCCAGACTGAAAAACCCGCCAACATCAGTATATCATCGTGGTATGGATATGGAGGCTTAAGTGTGCATATGGATAAAAATATCGAACTGGCAAAAAAAGAATCGGCTGAACAAGAATATTTTAAGACTATTGGACAACATGGCGAGTACGCGCCTTTTGTAGATACAATCCTGATAAATTTCAGAGAGAAAGGCGGCATTACCGCTATTCGCGATATGCATAAAAAATATAACTTTAAATCGATGTTCGGACGAGAAGGTTCCGGTACTATGTACAATGCAGTGGAAGTACATAAAGGGGAAATCCTTGATACCACGCCATGGGGCGCATCCAAAAGAGGCACCACGCCGAAAATTCACCCCGCCTACACTAAAGCTGCCCTTATACATTCAACAAATGAATACTTACAGTACCGCAGTGAGAAATGGACGGCAAATTTCTTCTATGGAATCGACGAACCGAATAATAACGAAGAACAATTAGTGAGCCGGACAAAAAACCCCAAGAGCGTTTTTATTCCTGAGCTGGATAAAATTGTAAAAGAGAAATTCGGTTTCGGCAAATACGGCGTTCCGGATATTTTGGATCCTGAATTTCACAAAAACCCATTAGCAGCCGAATTATCATTTATAGCCTTCGCACGCACCTGGACATATCTTTTTAAAAAACAACGTCAATTAATTTACAGTGAATTAAAAAAAATTGATCCGACTGTTGTATATATGCCTCTAAACTGCAACTTTATTGAAGGTGTCAGGTTTGATGATTTTTCGGAGTACGACACATCTATGGGTGCAGCAATTGGATGTGATCCATATGCCTCATGGATTGAGACTGAAGGGCGTGGAATGTATAACCATGGTTTTGGTACCAAACTTGTTAGTGATCTCACTACACTCCCGCAAGTGATGACCATTATTCAGGCATTTACTTATAAAGGATACAGTCCAAATCTTCACGATATCCAGACGTGGGTATCTCAAGGCCTTAAAATGGGAGCATCTCATATCCAGTACTACGACTCAGATAAATATATGCAGAGTGCGCCGGATTTATTCAAAGAAATAATGGACATGAACCGGAAAATCCGATCCATGAACACATTAAAAATTCCCCGAAAAGCCGATACCGCAATACTTTATTCGCTGTTCACCTACATGGCAGACGGCATTTCCTCTGAAGCGAATGAAGCCTACACCACATACGGAGTGCTCGGGGAAAAATTGAATGCATGGTTTAAATTTATAAGTGACAGCAGTATTGACAGCGGCAAATCCAGCCTTAGCGGTTATAAATTAATTTTTATACCTGCGCTTCGGTTTGGAACAGAAAAAGTTTTCAATGCAGTCATTAACGCCCTTGTCGGCGGCAGCACAGTGGTTTTTCTCGATCCGCGCAGTTTTGAATACGACATACAGGGGAAATCCCATGCAGCTCTCCGTGAAAAAATTCTCGGTGTAACTGCCGGAAATAATAATGATCAAAAAGAAATGAACATTACCGGTATCCCCGGCGCATATCCTCTTTATAAAAGACGCGGCCACATCGGAAAAACAAGGGCGAACAGTCTCGCAATAAAAACGAAAAGTCAGGTTATCGCGCAGTATCCTGATAAAACCCCCGCTGCGGTAAAAGGAACACACGGCAAAGGTACCTTCTATTATTTTGCGGCAAATCCGATGAATCCGGAAATTTTTATCTATGAAAACAACTGGGTTGAATTTTTTCGGACTATTCTAAAAGAAAATAACATAGGTATGAATGAATTGATATGGCATTTTCATATAGACGGGAAGTGATCATTGGCCGGTACTAACGCGAACACTAAATTTCAGGGGTACGTATTGTTTTTTCCGTTTTGCCGTCGGGTATGGGACTGTCAGTAAAAAATTCTTATAATAAAAAAGCAATCATATCGATAAACAAATAAAGCTTTATTTTATTGTTGAAATGTAAAAAGATACATAAAAAATAAAAACTGGAGGAAAAATGAAAAAAAAATTTATTAAGTTTGTAATGGTCAGCGTACTTAATGCAGTGGTATGCATGCCTAATCTTTCCGCTAAAAATCATGTCCAGAACCCGGGGTTTGAAAATGGTGCTGACTTTCCCGATGGCTGGACTTTGGTAGAAAAAAACCGTGACGCATTCACCTGGGAGAAAGACTCCGGAGTAGATGGCGGAGCCTGCATTTCTACAACTGACAATGTACAGAAAAGGTGTCATGTGCAGTCCAAAGGCTTTAAGCTGGTCGAAGGAGTGAGCTACACACTTTCTGCTTCCTTTAAAACCGAATCATACAGCGGGAACGCACGGTTAGTGGTACTCAATTCAGGTTGGACCTGGTATAAGCAGATACAAGTACCCCAGGGTGATAATGACTGGACCGCACAGGAGATTGAATTCACCGCCGGGAGCTCTCCGAATGGTTTGTTTTATATTTACTTCTATCTGGAACAAGCCAGCGGACTTGCCATGGTTGACGATATAGCTATTGCAGCAGTTGACGGGAATGCAGAAAAGGCTGCTTTGAAAGCCATGGGTCCTGAAAACAGCTTTCCCGGCGGCAGTTTTGAAACGGGTAACATTCCTTTCAGTAAATGGCCGAAGAACAGCCCGCTTATTATAGAACTCTCGGAAGAAAACCCGCATGCCGGCAGCAAATGCCTGCATCTTAAAAATGAATCCGGTAACGCAGCCGATTTCTATACGTATGTCCCGATTGAGCCTGAAAAAGAATATGTGCTGGAAACGGCAGTGAACATTGCCGCCGCGCCGCAAAGCGGTGAAATGAAAGTAACCTTGAATTTTAATAAAGAGGGCGGCGGGAATGGAAGCGCGGGCAGAAAAGTTCTGAAAATGGCTTTACCGAAAGTAACAGAGAAATGGCTGATAATAAAAGAACCGTTTACTTCTCCTGCTGATGCGGTGACGATACAATTATCAATTGGATTTGGAAGTGATGCATATGATCTTTGTTTTGACAGTATGAAAGTATATAAAAACCCTGATGCCGTTAAAGCTCATTTTTCCGTCTTCAATGCAGTAAGCACTATTAAAGTTGACGGTAAACTTAATGAAAAAACCTGGTCAGAGGCCGAAACGCTTGGGCCATTTTTTCTCAATTCGTCCAAGAGCGATGCGCCGAAAAACGACACTATCGCACAGTTCAGCTATGACGATAAAAATCTGTATCTGGCCGTGCGTGCGGCTATCGCCGCTAAAGCGGATGTGAAGGCAGTACTTAAGACACGCGATGATGAAAACATCTGGAAAGAAGACGGCATAGAGTTTTTCATTTTCCCCCAGGCAGGAACAGGATACCATTTTCTTGTAAACGCTGCAGGGATACTGCTTGATTATTCCATTACGCAGTCGTCTTTCAGCGATATGAGCGGACTAAGCGAAAACAAAGTGTGGAACTCAGCCGCAAAAATTAAAACAACGGTAAGCGCAAAAGAATTTATTATCGAGATGAGTATTCCGCTTTCTGAAATCGGGCTTGATTTGAAAAAACCCGACAAGGTTCTTTTTAATATCACCCGAACGGATAGTAAAAACAGCGAACTGGGGACTTTCTCGAAACTGACAGGCAGACATTTAAATCCGAAAATGTTTTCCAGTCTGGAGAAAGCCGATGACACTACCGGTGACACTATAAGGATAGAGCGTTTTATCGGCGGCAAAATTAAAAATTTTTATTCCCCTCAGCGAAATGAAAAAATATTCACTGCGCTGCAGTCGGCGAAGCCGGCCGGAATATCGGTTTCATCGTGGTATCAGTACGGAGCGCTTAATCTTTTTCTGAAAGATAATAAAACAATACCACAGGCTCAGGCCAGTGCCCTTGAGGAAGAAAACTTTAAAACGCTCGGTCAGCACGGTGAGCTTGGAGCTTTTATTTCCACTTTGCTGCCGAATTTCAAAGAAAGAGGCGGCACCAATACACTTAGCGAGCTTAATAAAAAGTACGGGACCAGAGCCATGTTTTACTCTGAAAGCTCGGCGGTCACTCACCGCGCCATTGAGCTCTTAGGAGGCGAAATCATGGATCCGAGGCCGACCGGCGCTTCAAAACGCGGCTCACTCAGTACAATTCACCCGGCTTATAGTCAGGCAGCCCTCATTGAAACAACCAATCTCTATATTAAATACAAAGACGTTCCCTGGGCGTATAATCTCATCTATGGCCGTGACGAGCCTAATAATAACGAAGAACAGTACCTGAGTCTGACCAAAAACCCCAAAAGCGTTTTCATACCAGCCTTCGCAGCCAAAGTAAAAAATAATTTCGGTTTCGGGCGCTACGGTTTACCCGATGTGAATAATCCGAAAACGTATGACGACCCGCTCTCAGCAGAACTTTCATTCATTGCGTTCGCGCGGGCGTGGACGGCCGAGTTTAAAAAACAAAGACAGGCAATCAACCGCGAACTGAAAAAAATAAATCCGAAGTGCCGGTATATGCCGATGAACCTTAATTTTATTGAAGGTGTCAGGTTTGACGATTTGTCCGAATACGACTCTACTATGGGCGATGCGGTCGGCTGCGATCCGTATGCCTCCTGGATAGAAACAGAAGGGCGCGGAATGTACAACCACGGCTTTGCCACCAAATTGACTCATGATCTGGTAGCAATACATGAGGTGATGACCATAATCCAGGCGTTTGCGTACAAAGGCTACAGTCCGACACTCCCTGATATCAAGGAATGGGTTTCGCAGGCGTTAAAAATGGGTGCCGATCATATTCAGTATTACGACGCCGATAAGTATATTACGAGCGCACCTGACATTTACAAGGGCATGATGGAAATGAACGGCAAAATAACAGGTTTGAAAAAAATAAATATCCCGCAGAAAGCCGAAGTTGCTGTCATACACTCGCTTTATTCTTATCTGGCTGACGGCATCTCGAGCGAAGTAAACGAGTCTTACACATGCTATGGACTCCTGGGAGAAGTGCTGCACTCGTGGTTTAAGTTTGTCAGCGACCGTGATATAGAAAAAGGTAAAGCTGATTTAAAAGCCTATAAGCTCATTTTTGTACCTTCTCTTCATTTTGGTACAGAGAAAATCTTCAACGATATTATCGCGGCGCTTGATAGCGGCGCTGTCGTGGTTTTTCTTGATCCGCGGAGTTTTGGATATGACATCCAGGGGAAATCGTTTGCGTCACTGCGCGAAACGATCCTGGGAGTAAAAACCTCAGCACCTAATGATCAGGCCGAAATGACCCTGACCGGCTATTCCGGTAAATTTCCGCTTTACAAAAAACGCGGGCACCTGGGTAAAACCAGCGGCAACAGTCTGGCCATTATAACGACTAAAGAAGTAATCGGTAAATACGCCGACGGCAGCCCGGCTGTTGTCAAAGGCATCCGCGGTAAAGGTACTTTCTACTATTTTGCCGCTAACCCCATGAACCCGGAAATATTCATTGATGAAAACAACTGGAAAGATTTTTTCGCCGGCATTTTGAAACAGAGCAGCATACCGATGAACGAAAAGATATGGGATTTTCACATCGACGGAAAATGATCATTATTACGCTTAATCGAAATTTATCGATTATACTTATGAATTCACGCAATTTTAATATTCACGGGTGAAGTGATTATAAATTCGTTAATTCAGATTGCTTGTTTGGTGGTGATGTTTTTTTTTTAGCCAAGTGGAAGAGCTTTGTACGCAGTAATTCTGGAGGCGTAAAGAATGAAAAAAGGGCAGGATGCCACAATTTTTTCATTCTTTCCGAGTGTAGCCGCTGCCACGATGGCAGCGGCAAACGTCCGACAGAGTTGCTGCGTACAAAGCTCTCCCACGTTGCTTGTAGAAAAAATACCACCAGTAAACGTCTGCCTCAGTTAACGGACTTATAAGCCATTTACATAGCCTATTAAAAAATTAGTGTGAATGCATAAATGTCTTCTGGTATTTTCATGCTAAAATAACCCATGTCCTCTTCTGCCATGCACGCACACATCAAAATCATGCTCCGCTTTGGAATGCTGTTTCTTTTTTTTGGTTTTTTAAACCGGGTGTTTGTCTGGGATATGCTCCGCCGTTTTGAAAAATTTTCTTATCCCGAAGATAAAATCAGTGAAATACGAAATGCAATAGGCTCTACTCATGGACATGAAATCGCGCTCGGATTTATTCTGCCGATGCTGCTGCTTGCGTTAACCGTGTCTATCGGTTCCCATGCGGATGATAAGGAAATCAAACTACTCCGGACATCACGGAATATTCTTATGGCAGGAGTTTGTCTTATTGTTGCTAATCTCGCTTATGTCGATACATATCAATGCATCAGCCTCCTGGTTCACAGAGATGCATCGGTACTTTTGCTTGAAAAAGCAGCCTACGGTATGGTATGGATAGAATATCCCGTGCGGTTTATCAGCTGGGCCTGTGCGGGAACGGGTTTTTTATTGTATATGCGTACTCTGCTTTTAATACACCGTCGCGTTCAATAGCACAGTTTTCATATTTCGATGCGAAAAATCACCTGCGCCGCGCAGGACGTTGACCTTGGCCCTGGCCCTGGTCCTTGGTTCTTTGCTGCTGTTGACCTTGCTGCTGATTTCCGCTATTCTGCTGGCCGCGGTCTTCTCTTTGTTTCTGCCGTGAAGAATCATCATCACGATCTTTTTCCTGTTTCTGAAACGCGCCTTTGTTTTGCGGATTTTGATCTCTGTGTTCTCTTTTTTGTTCTGCAAAATCTTTTTTTGCGTCGGGGATTTGTTTCTTGATTGCTGCTTCACGCTGCATAAACTTTTCATTAAGTTTTTGAATTTTTATCATTTTTTCGGCGTTGTTTTTACGGAAATCAGCAAATTCCGGAGTTCCGCTGAATTTTTTAGCGATTTCCATTTGTGTGCGGACCTGGCCGCGAAGCTGGTTCATATTTTTCATGGTTTTTCCGTACGCAAAGAAATTCAGTTTCGCCGCTTCCTTCAGTTTAACCACTTGTTCCTGATTACCCTCTTTATGCGCCTTAATGATAGCGGCATTGATCAATTTATGATTTTGCTGCAATTTTAAAATTTTAGCCTCTGCCACAGAAAACTTTTCCAGATTATTATCCAGTTTTTTTTCCAGATGTTCAAAAACCTGTGTACTGTTTTTTGCAAGAAATTCGCGACGTTCTTTCAGCCATGCGTCTTTATCAAATGTATCACGGTTATATCCGCCGGTTTTTTTTAACCGGGCCAGATTGCCTGCCTCAGCTTTTTCTCCTGCAGCACACACGACTTTTTCAGAATCCTCTTGTTCAATTTCGACCGCACCGCTGTCCACACCAACAAGGGTGGATCCGTCATCAGCGCACACTACGGAAAACTCGGTTCCGCGTACGCCTGCAACCGCAGTCGGTGTCACTACATTAAATGAAGTTGTGGTACTGATTTTCTGTACTTTTGAAAAGATTTTACCGAAAAAAAGCACAATGGAGGGTGCGTCCGTTTCTTCATCAGGAGCGGTAACTCTGGTTTTACTATTTGCCTGCATATCTACCGCAACCCTTCCTTCCCACGCAAAACTGCACGAACCCTGTTCGGTTACAATTTCATCATCTTCATTTACAGGCATATTTATTCGCGCGGGAATTTTTCCGCCCGTTTCGGTAATAACATATACCTGGCCGCTTACTGCGGTAATTTTTGCGTTCTCTGCTTCTGCTGAAAGAAAAACACTTGCTGAGACAAAGAGAAATGCCAAGAGATAAGTCTTTTTTTTGATTTTCATTAGTATAAACTCCTTTAAATAACTTTTCCTGATCTTAACATGTTTTAGACGTCTGCTGATGTGAAATAGTTCCCGGTTTAACCTTCCGCTCCTTATCGGTTTAAACTAAGAAAGAAAGCCACAGAGGACACAGAGAAAATCTCTCTTCGTCTCCGCTGTGATCTTTCGCGACCTAACATCAGGCATCGCTCTGGAATATTAGCGTTCATTAGCGTTTATTCGCGGTTAAAACCCAAAGAAAACCGCTAATAAACGCGAATGAACGCTAATTGGGATATCGGCGGGAATTTTATGGTTGTTGACCAGGAAAACGCAAACGGTTTCAGGGGTATTTGCCGTTTTTTGAGCGATTCCGCCGGGGAAGCGCTGGCTATTACCTCACTTTAAGCACTGCGTAATCCGGCGGCTTAGCGAAAAAAACGAGAAATACCCCTGAAACTAAAAGATCGCCCTGGTTTTAGATTATCTGTGATTTAATTTTTAGGTTCGCGGTTCCGATACTCAAATGTACAGGCAAATTTTACCGGACGGGACAAAAAGATAAGCTCACATAAGTACAAAATGAAAAAAGTTTATACAAAAATAATACTCTTTAACCTACTGGTGTTTTTGTCAGTCAGCGCAGAAGGAGAACTTCAGGAATTTTTCACCTTCAGACAAATCAGAGGCACGACTCTTCAGTTCGAAGTAGATAACAAAACAGGCGAGTTTACCGTTCAGCAGAAGGCGAAGGATGAAAAAGAACAGGAAGTCTTACATGAACTGCTCGCCTACAGGTTCCCGTATAAATCCTACCTCCTCGTTATCGATAATAATGCGATATCAAGGTTTAACGCAAACTGTAAAGAATTTAAAGTTGTGCAGGATGGCGCAAAAATCAATGTCACCGGCATACATGAAAATATTCAGATAACCGAGACTTTTTCACTCGAAGAAGGCCCGCTCAAAGACGGCGGTAAAAACACAGTAAAAATTTCTCTTTCACTAAAAAATACTTCTTCCGAAAAACGGAAACTCGGAGCCAAATTTGTCTTTAATCTCGGCAAGGGAATCGGTGCGTCTGCGGTGCATGCACCCGACTCAAAGGAAACAAAATCCTTCGATTTTCGGGGAGATTTGATGCCGGAATTTACCGGAGTATTCAACAAAGACAATTCGAGCGCCTTTGCAGTATTACTCAGAAGTGAGGGAGAAAAAGTCCCGGAACTGGTGCGTGTGGGACCATACAGCGCGCTTAATGTGCAGCACTGGGACTTAAAAGAAACTCATTCGAAGCGGGGGATTTCTGCCGGCAATGCATCCGTTGCGGTGTATTTTTTCGGCGAAATAGACGGCGGAGAATCGATGAATGCGTCGCTTCTGGTTGGCGGAATAGGGAGCGGCATTCTTGAATTGCCTCAGCTTCGCGAGATAGAAAAGAAAAAAGCTGAAGAAGAAGAACGAAAAGCCCTCGAAGCAAAACAAAAAGCCGAGGAAGAAAAAAGAAAAAATGACGAACGTAAATTAAATCTTCTCAGCGAACTTCAGACCGCTGTACGGGCTGAAAACGATGAGAAGGCCTCCGAATTGCTTGATGCATTGAAAAGAGAATCAATGCCTTCGGAAATCAGTGAATATTATGAAAATGTGCTTGCTGCGAGAAAGAAAATACTTGAATCAAAAAAAATCACCGAGGATAATCCGCGGTATCAGGAGTATGAAGACGCACGTCAGAGCGCGCTGAAATTATATAAAGAAAAAAAATATACTGCGGTAGTGAAGTCAATTTTAAAAATGCTTGAAGTAGCTCCCTGTGACACTACTGCGCATAAATATATGACCAAGAATTCTGCAGCGCTGACGGATAAAAACAAGGAACAGCTTCGCGGAATTCTTCTCAGAAGAGCAACTGAAGCAAAGGATAACGGCGATTGTATTGCAGCGCAGGCATTATGCGCTCTGCTGAAATCAATTGACCCTGAGTATAAACGGGATGAACGCAGTGCAATCGAGAATAATTGTTCGCCGCTTCCCGAAGGATACGCTGACGGGTCAGCCGATACCCGATTCACTGAAAAACTTAACGAGTACCTGAACAATCAGACCGCAGAATAAAGCCTGCGGTCGGCGGATCTGCGCAGGTTCACGCTTAAAAAGCGGAAATGCCCTTGCTGTCTTTTTCGCACCGTTCGAGAATACTCATTACACAGAGAGTCTCTTCCGGCAGAATATACGGCTTTTTGTCCGTCCGTATTGCACGGGCAAAGTCTGAAAAAACGTTAATCTGGTATTTTTGATCGACCGGAATTTTTTTTTCTATATATTTTATAGTATCGCTTGGATACGCGCGGTTTGTACTGGCAAGCTGTGCTTCAAGCTTTTTTGCCGGCAGTGTATCGGATTTGAAATATTTTAATGAAATGACCGGTTTGCCTTCGGCCAATCCGTTGAGCATTATTGCACCGTGTGTACCCCAGATTATAAAATCGTACGGTGCGATTACAGATGCCTGACTTATTGATACATCGGCAAGTACTCCTGATTCGGTTTCAATAATGATTTTTACCACATCTTCAGCATCGCCTATTGACGCGCAGCGCTGAAGATCGCAGAATATCCGTTTGATAGGCGATGCATATCCTACTATGCCCATAACGCTGTCGATAAAATGAGCTCCGTAATTATAAAGCATTCCGCCTCCGAACTTTTTCAGCGACTGCCAGTCATTCCTCCGCGCGTAATTGAAACTGGCGCGTTGCACCCATTATACTTTTCCGATTGTTTTCTGCTTTGTAAGAGCAAGCATCTGCTGATAGTAGGCAGCCAGCCTGTGCGGTTGATATACCGTTAAAACTTTTTTTTTGATTTTGCTTTTGCGGCAATTGATTTGGATTCAGCAGTATTCAATGCCATTGGTTTTTCGAGGATGACATGCAAATTTTTTTCAAGCGCGGCAATCGCCATTTCCTTATGCAGATGTGTCGGCGCAGCGATAACCACGGCATCCAGGTCCTCGCTCCGGATCATTTCAAAAAAGTCAGTATATGCGGCGGCGCCAAACGTCTTTTTTGCTTCAAGTGCGCGGTCTGCCGCAGGATCGGCGCATGCGGTTAATAAAAAATCTTTGTGAGCAGAAAGCTGTGTGCAATGAAAGTTCCATCCAATACGTCCTAATCCTGCAACTCCGATCTTAATTTTATTTGAAGAAACTGATTTTTGTTTTTTTAAAGTGCGGTAAAGTCCCATGTATGTATGCTCCCTGGAAATAAATTTTCCAGAGTGTAATTGTAGCATTAGTAAGGGATTTTATTTTATCCTGTGTCGTTTGCTATTGCGAACCTTAGCTTTTTAACTTTAGCGGAGTATTGTAAAAGCCGGTTACTGTAAAATTCAAGCATTTTTGCATTAGTAATTCGATGATTGCTGTATATTCTAAATAGTCGTTTGATTCCATTTTTTTCTAAGACTTTTCCCATTACACCGTTTCGACCTGCGACAGCTGGTATCAACGTTTGAGCCTTTAAAGAACCATATAAAAAAAATGCAATACCGTTTTTTTGGAATTTGTGCCAAGTATCTCCAAATGGCTTTTGAGCCAACTATTTTTTTAAAGAAGTAAACATATTATTAGTCCTCTGTTTCTATTGTTTTCAAATTTATTTTTTTTTTCACATTTGCACGTCGTAATAAAAAAAACTAAAATACTTAAATTTCCGCAATTTTTTTATAGGCGAATGAAGGATGCATAAATACCTTAATTCAGATCGCTTGTTTTTTAGTGATGTTGTTTTCTATAGCCAAGTGGAAGGGGTTTTGCAGATCAGCAATTCAGAGCGGCTTTTTAGTAGTCTTATTTAAATAGCCAAGTGGAAGAGTCTCAAAATATCAAAATCCAATCGGCGTCAAGTGGGAAAAACCGGCAGGAGGCCATGGTTTTTCCACGCTTGCCGAGTGCAGCGGGCTGCCAGGATGGCAGCAGCAAACGTCAGATTGGATTTTGATATTTTGAGACTCTTCCACGGTGCTTTTAGAAAGAAACAAGCCTCCGCCTGAATTGCCATTGCGAAACCCCTTCCACGCTGCCTGTAGAAAAAGACCGGCGTCAGGCGCGTTGCGCCTTCCTTGCTCAATAGTTGCGGGGCCCACCTGCGGTACCCGCAACGATCTGTCCAGCAAACCTCTGCCTCAATTAAAGGACTTATAAGCCGTTTACATAGCCTATGCATAAATTAGTGGGAATTCATAAGGGCAGCATTGACATATAATTCATATGGATGTATGATTAAGATACAAATTTTTTTGTTTTCATTTTTGAAAAGAACGAAACCTTATACTCTGAATATGACTATGAAAAATAAAGCAAAAATAAACATACATACAATTGCAAACACAATCCTTCATGGTTCATGCACGGAAAAACTAAAAGAGATTCCTGATTCTACAGTCGATCTGATTTTTGCCGATCCTCCCTATTACATGCAGACTGAAGGAGTTTTGCTCAGGCCGGAAGGTTCAGCATTTTCCGGGGTTGGTGATCATTGGGATAAATTCGGCGGATATAATGAGTATGATTTATTCTGTGCTGCGTGGCTTACGGAATGTAAAAGAGTGTTAAAAAAAAACGGTTCCATCTGGGTTATAGGCGCGTTTCAGAATATTTACCGGCTTGGTTTTATCATGCAAAATCTTGGTTTTTGGATTTTGAATGATGTAATCTGGTCAAAGCCAAACGCAGTTCCTAATTTCGCCGGATCAAGATTTCAGAACTCACATGAGACTCTCCTCTGGTGTACCACACACAAAAAAGCCAGATATACTTTTAATTATAAAACTATGAAAAGCCTTAATAACGGCAGGCAGGAAAAAAGTGTGTGGGATATAGGAATTTGTATCGGTGAGGAACGTCTCAGAGATAAAAACGGGGTAAAGGCGCATTCCACGCAAAAACCGGAAAAACTTCTTACCAGAATAATTCTCGCATCGAGCAGACCTGATGATTTGGTTCTCGATCCTTTTTTCGGAACCGGCACCACGGGATCTGCAGCAAAAAAACTTGGACGAAGGTATATCGGCATTGAACGGGAAGAAAAATATATAAAGATTGCGGAACAAAGAATTGCTTCGGTCGTTCCTGCGGCAGACGCGTATTCCAATCTATCACTTGAAGTAAAACCTCCGAAAGTTCCAATGAAAAAACTTCTCGAAAAGGGTTTTTTAAAAACAGGTCAGGAATTATTTGACAAGCATGGAAAAAAACCGGCAAAAATCAAAAAAAACGGACATCTCATTGATCAGGACGGAGTACTCTCCATTCATAAAATGGCCGCAAAGCATCTAAAAAAGGAAAATCACAATGGATGGGATTACTGGTATTTTTATGAAAACGGCGTACTTGAAAGCATACATACTCTGCGGGGAAAGTACGCAGCAAAGTATTTATGAAAAACCCCTATCGGTTTGACTGCGCAGTATGCCTGACCAGATGCGGCGGAATAAGTAAAAAGAATTATATTTTCGTAGATGATGTCTCGTTTTCAGAACAGTATGAGAATGCAATTATCGCAGAAATAAATTCATGTACTGGTTTTACAGCTGTAAAACCAGTAGGTAATGGATATCCGGATATTGAAATTTCAAAAAACGGATCAGGAATCGCAGGGTACCTGGAAATTAAAGCGCAGAGGCGCACTTTCATGTCCGTAGCAAAATTACTTCCCCATTCAGATCTTATCGCCTCAGAAACAATTGCCCTGAATTCAAGTGATTTAGAAAGATACTTCAAATTAAGAAAAGAACTTGAGAAACCCGTATTTTTAGTCTGGTTTGTGGAGAACAGACCATGTATAACAAAAGATGAAACAGTACTTTCTTTTTACTCAGAAATAAAACATCTGGAGAGTGTGTATCTGTCTTATTCCGACAAAAGAAGATTCAGAAGAAAATCCGGAGAAGGGGATGTCGTTGACGGTCAGCATAAGGGTGTGGTGGTAAATTACCATTTCAGTCTGAATGAACTCCGTCCTTTCAATATAAATGATTTATTAAGATTGTTATGAGAAATTTTCATAATTGCAGATTATTTTTAGATAAATTCTTCGCACAGAGCACACGAAGCACACAGAGTAAAAACTAATAGTTCTCCGTGTGCGTTGTGCGCTCTGTGTGATGCATGGTTGATAGTAAAAACGATAGTTTGTAAATACCAGAATTTGACTTTAATTAATAAATGTGTTATACTTATTCTGACTAAGCAGTCAGAATATGACCGCTTAGTCATACTTCTATGACACACGTTAAAACTTCATCACAGCGCCGCAGTAATGAAAAACTGCGCCGTAAAAAACACATCATTACAAGTGCGCGCGCGGTCTTTAAAAAGGAAGGCTTCATCGGCGCAACAATGGAAATGGTGGCAGGCCGTGCGAATCTTGCCAAAGGAACTCTGTATTATCATTTCGCCGATAAGGAAAGCCTCCTTTTCGCAGTCCTGGAGGAAATTCTATTAGAATTCGAGGTTTCTTCAAAAAAATTATTTCTTTTGCCCGGTATTTCAGAAATTCTCACTCAATGGGGACAGAGCTTATTCCGTTCATTCCGTGAAAATTACGAAGTCTTTACCGGGCTCAGGTATGTAGTTATACACCGCCATCAAAAAAAAAAATCCGATGTATCACAAAACTGCGCTGAAGCGATGCACTCCTATATGAGAAATGCTGCGCAAATTATTCACGCGCTTCAGGAGCGTATTACTGCTGCAGATCCAGTTTATCCCGCCTTTCAAATTGCTGAAATGCTTATAGCAGTGGTTATGGGGTCAGTTATCCGTTTTGTGCATACCGATCGGGATACCGCGCGTGTCGAACAAAGTATAGTGTCTTCAATCGAAGTATTAAAAAAAGGTTTCGGGATTATCAACAAGGAAAAATTATGACCGTGAATAATGAAAATAAAATAATAATACGGAGTAAATTAATGCGTATACTTGCAAATTTTGGTTTTCCCCGCTTTTACATGACGGCAATGCTTCTTTCCGTTCTCCTGGTATATTCTGAAACTGTTACTCTTGAATATTCTCTTAACAATTTTCTAAAAGACGTCGCAGCGGACAATCCCCAGCGCAAAGTTGATCAGCATGACCCGCTTTCGGCACGTGCCCGGTACCGTGAAGTGCGTGATATTTTCTCACCCACTCTTAATGCCGGAGTTACCCACGCAGAAAATTATTATACCAACCTGCTCACCGGAGTTGTACCGTCAACTAATCGTATCGTTTCAGCAGGGTTGCAGAAAATATTCGCCGCAACGGGAACAGTCCTGAAAGGATCATACAACAATGTATGGTTTAAGCAATCTCAGGACGTAACCGTTGCGCATATTACCAGTAATGCTGATGTAATTATCACGAACCCCGGCTCTCAGGTGCCGCCCGTCCCTGCAACCGGTATGGCGCTTCCTACCACGCTCATTCCCATACGAACCAATATCGAGAGCGAATCATGGAGTTCTCATTTTGAGTTTACCGCAGTACAGCCGCTTTTAAGGAACGGCCCCATACTCACTCCGGGTAAAAAACAAATCGATCTTATGAAGGAACAAGTCCGTCTTGCCCGAACGGTAGATAATAATAAACTCGAAGGATTGATTTTTCAATCAATAATGATGTACTGGCAGTATCAGGTTAACCGTAAATTTCTCGCGTTATCCTTTGCTTCAGTGCAGGATACCGAAGCAATGCTTGAAAAAAACCGGAAACGGCTTGCGGTAGGAACCGTAGACATCACCGATATTTATGACCTTGAAGCCATGCTCGCAAAAAGCAGGGCAGATCTGGATTTTGCCCGGAATGAACTTCTCGAGCTGAAAGAAAAAATAATCTATACAATCGGACGCACCGATCTTCAATCAGGAAATGTGGTTCTGAATTTTATTGATGATATTGAGTCTCCGGGCTGGCTTGAGGCATTACCTCCGAAAGACGAAATTCTCAACCGCGCCTATACATACCGACAGGATATTTCCCGTGCCGGCATTCAGAATAAAATAGCCGGTCTCAGTCTTGACATTGCGCGCATTACCATGCTGCCGAAACTCGATATGTTTGCATCTGCGAAAATTAAAGGCTTTGATACCAATAGTTTCCGGGAATCTTTTGAAAGTACTGCTTTTGACAAAAAAAACCTTGAATTCAACGCAGGCATTCAGTTTGAAATGCCTCTTGACTTGCGTGCATTTAAAACAGTAGTTGAAAAAGCTAAAATCGAAAAATCAAAATCGGAAGCGGCAATTGATCTGCTCCGCAGGGATATTGAAGCAGAAATTAATTCATTAATCCGCCGGGCAGAATATTACCGTGGTAAAGAAAGAGCCGATCGGGAAACCGTTCTTCTTATGGAGAAAAAACGCGAAGAATTTGAAAAAAAATATAACAACGGAAAGATTGAAATCGACCGTTATCTCCGGGCGCAGGATGACGTACGGCTTTGGCAGCGTATCCGCCTGGGTACGCTGCTTCAGGCAATTCTTACCGATGCGCAGCTCGATCTTGCACAGGGTGTTCTTCTTTCAAAGTACGGAATTACTGCGAATAATCCAATGGGGAAAATCCGATGAAACTGATATCATTTTTTATTAAACAGTCGCTCGTTGTCAATATCACCGTCGCATTCATTACGATTGCGGGTATGTATATTTTTATTACCGGACAAAAAGAAGGTTTCCCGAGCATCAGTATCGACACTGTCTACATTATAACCCGGTATATGGGCGCGTCGCCTCAGGAAGTAGAAAAATTAATTACTGATAAAATCGAAAAAGCAGTAAAGGAAATCGACGGCGCAAAATCAATTACCAGCCGTTCGATAGAGGGATTATCCACTGTTATTTTTACTCTTGATCCTGATTATTCATCCGGTTTACAGAAAACGGTGAGTGATATCCGGAGTGCGGTTGACGGAATCCGTGATCTGCCTGACGGCGCGGAGGATCCTATTGTAATGGACATTAACATGGACATGATCCCGATAATTTCGGTTGTGCTTGGCGGTACTGCCGACGAATCAGTGCTCAGGGATTTTTCGCTGCATCTCGAAAAAGAACTCACTGTAATACCCGGAGTCGGAAAACTGGAAAAAGAAGGCTACCGCAGCCGTGAAATCTGGATAGAGGCTGACCCTGCGGCATTACGCGACCGGGAAATGGATATTTCTGAAGTTATTATGGCAATTAAACTGCGGAGCATTAATCTTCCCGGAGGAAAAATTTTCCTGGAAGATAAAGAATATCTCATCCGGACTGTGGGGCAGTACCAGACTCTTGATGACATCAAAAATACCATTGTCCGCGGGAATGATACCGGCAATATTGTATACGTGAAGGATATTGCCAGTGTAGACTGGCAATTTGAAAAAAGAGAACAGATGGTCCGTGTGGATGGTAATACCGTGATTTATCACAAAGTGTTAAAAAAAAAATCCGGAGATATTATAAAAGTATGCGATGCGGTTAAAGCACTTGTCGCGGAATATAATATGCCTGATCGTCTACCTGAAAATGTAAAAATGTTTTATTCTGATGACCTTTCCTATATCACTAAAAAACGGCTCCAGGTTTTATCTCAAAACCTTGCAGTAGGGTTGGTTTTGATATTTTTCTGCCTTATAATATTTTTTGACTTTAAAACAACCCTGTGGACAACCCTTGGTATTCCTATCGCATTCTGTTCTGCAATGATTATTGCACACGCACTGGATATCACATTAAATCTTATGAGTATGTTCGGGTTCATTATTGTGATCGGAATGATAGTAGATGATGCGATTATCGTAGCGGAAAATATTTACCGGCACCGGGAACTCGGTAAAGACGGTCTGAGCGCAGCGATTGACGGTACATCAGAGGTAATAAGGCCCATACTCGCAACAGTCACCACAACCATTGCCGCTTTTCTTCCGCTGATAATGCTTACGGGAATGATGGGAAAGTTTCTCGGAGTTATTCCGAAAATCGTCGCCATTACTATGGCAAGCTCTTTCATTGAGTGCCTTTTTGTTCTGCCCGGACACCTTATTTCCTTCAGTAAAACCTCCGGGCATGGCAGCACTGATGCACTGCCCAGGGGATGGTTTTCCCGGTTTCAGAACAGGTATGGAAAATTTCTTTCGATTATACTGAAGCATCCTCTGAGGAATTTTCTTCTGGTATGCGTGATATGCTGCGGATTTCTTGTGGTCGCGCTTAAAAAAATCCCTTTTGTGTTTTTCCCGTCTACAATCGATGAACTGGTTATGATTGTGGAAGGGAAACCTTCAAACTCACTTCAGCAGACACAGGAACTGATCGATAAGGTTGAAGAACGGATAAGGAACACTCTCGGCCCGGACGCGCGGGAATTTATATCGACGGTAGGATATTATGATCTCGGTGCAGGAGGAATTAAAATGAGACCGTTTATCGGCGGAGTCCGGATTCTTCTTGAACATGAGAAAAAGAGGAGTATACGGGAAATTATTTCTGAACTTAATACAATGATTAAAAACGTTGAAGGTATCACTTTCTATTCACTCAGACAGGTAACCGGCGGGCCGCCTCAGGAAAAACCGATATCGGTAAAAATATTTTCTGCCGATTTGAAAGTATTAAAAAAAACCGCTGACAGAGTCATTGCCGCCGCAGAGGCAATTTCTAACACCGCGGGGCTTGAATGTTCATACGAGGAAGGGAAGGATGAATTGATACTGCAAATTGACGATCAAAAAGCGATTGCTGCGAGAGTAAATGTCAACAGTGCGGCAATCGCGGTCAGAAACGCTTTTGAAGGAGGTATCGCCACAACGGCAAATACCATGCGGGAAGCAAATGAAGACGTGAAAGTTATTGTCAAGTACAATGAAAATAAATCACGGAAGTTATCTGATTTGAAAAATGTTAAAATATTAAATCAATTCGGAAAATTAATACCGCTCGATAATTTTGCTTCATTCGCATATGACCGTTCTACTGCGGTCATTCACCGTGAAGAAGGAGACCGGCTTGTGCATGTAACCGGTGAGTTGTTAAATCCAAGGGACAGAGTGTATACCGCGGAAAAAATCAGCAGGGTACTGAAAGAAAAAACCGATAAAATTGTCTCCGAAACTCCCGGAGTAAGAATAGATGCGATGGCAGGAGGTAAAGAAAATCAGGAAATGATACAATCCGCAATGCGGGCTATGGTAATTACCTTCGCACTTATTTTTATTATTCTCACCGCTCTTTTCAAAAGCGCGCTGCAGCCGTTTATGGTTATGACCGCAATTCCTTTTGGATTTATCGGAGTGGTATTCGGGATATTCATTCATTATCTTGCCAGTTTTGTATTTGATATGCCGATTTCGCAATACGCGCTTTCATTTATGTCAATTCTCGGAATGATTGCGCTCAGCGGTGTAGTCGTCAATGACTCTCTGGTACTTGTAAGTTTTGTCAATAAAAACCGCGCGAACGGTATGTCCAAGCGTGATGCGCTTATTTCGGCAGGGAAGGGCCGGCTGCGGCCGATTATGCTTACCACCCTCACCACACTGGTGGGTCTAGTGCCGATGTCCTACGGTATTATGGGGTCTGAACCGTCTATTCAGCCGATGGGTGTCGCGCTTGTATGGGGGCTTACCGTCGCCACATGTGTGACTCTCATACTGCTGCCCTGCATTTATTATTGCATCGACGCGCTTGCGATACGTGTATACCGCTTGTTCGGCAGGATCTACGTTTTGCCTGCAACACTGGAATAAATGCGCATCGTTTGGGTCTGTTTTTTTGCCGTATACGGTTTTGGAATAGCCGCGCATAATCTCCCGGGTTTATTCAGTCCGGAAATTTCGCTTACCGAAATTACTGCAAGAGCTGATTACTCCGGTTTTTATACCAACGATCTGCTTCAGGGGCTTTATTCTGTCCCCGGAGGGGGGCTCAATCCTCTCGGTACCTATGTCCGTACCAAAGCGGCATCGGACGCAGCCAGTCCGGAAAATCCCGGCACATCGTCAGAAATCATGGTACTCAACTGGCCGGAATTTCCGCAGTATCTGGTGTATTCTTTCCCATCCCAATGCAGGATTGACCGGATTATTATCACTGCGGTTTTTTCTACCGGCAGAGAACCGCCGGTCTTTCCTGATAACACAAGCGGCGGCAATATCGCGCTTGGAATAAAAGAAAAATCAAATCCTCTCCGTTTACCGCCGGTTCGTCCGGAAGAAAATGCCGTTGAGGTTACCCTTTCGGGAATAGGAAGGTTTATCCCTGCGCTGGAAAACACTATCGAAAGCGGATGGAGAACAGATCAGCAGGGAACCTGGCGTCTCACAATTGATTTTAATAACCTTCAGCCGGTTACGGGAATAAAATTTGCGCTTGGTATGGTGCAGCCGTATAAAAATCCTGATACACAGCTTGCGATGCGTGTATCAGAAATTGACATTCTCGGTAAGCCGGTAAAAGCCGCAGACCGGGGAACAAAGCTCGTGCCGGTAAATGTTAATAACGCAGTCTTTTCAGGTTTACCCGTTTCGGATATCAGTACAAGACCCGATGACTTTCAAATGCTGTGGCCCGGCACCGGTTTTACTGTCCGCAGCACTTCCAGAACAGTAAGACTTCACTTCAGATATGCGACAGGCAGTATCTACGGAGTGCGGTTTAATCGCGGCCGATGGAAATATTTTTCTCCTGAAGGAATTGTTGACATTAGTCCGGATACATCAGTTTCAGCCGATGCTGCTCAGAAGGAAAAAGTATACGAAATGACGGTGATGCGCATAAGCGATCCGTTTTCGGGAAGCGATGTATGTGCCGGACTTGAAATAAACCGCGATGCTGAAATTTTTCCGGTCAACTCAGGGCGTGGAAGTGTAATGCTCAATCCGGCATACCAAAAAAAAGTTCTCATTCTCGGGGATTCTGTCGCGGCAGGTCTGGGGGCGGGTACAAATGAAGCGGTATCTGATTACACTTTTTCGTGGCCGTATCTTCTCGGTGAATTAATCAATGCAGACATCCGCACGCTTGCGGTCTGCGGTATGGGCGCGGTACGGGGAAGCCATCCCATGACTTTATACGAAGAATTGGAGCAGATGCTAGCCGATTTTTACAGGTCCGAAAATAAAATTGGTGACCGTTTTTTACCGGATGTAATACTTGTGCAGATTGGAATTAACGATTACTATGCTAAAGTTCCCAAAATTTCTTTCCAAGCAGCTCTTTTGCAGTTAGGTTCATTACTATCAGCGCGGTTTCCAAAGTCAGAGTTAATCCTGATGACACCATGGGCATTCCCGTGTTACCAAAAGGAAATTCAAAACGCCGCGGATATACTCGCCGCACAAGGCGCCGGTGTCCGCGCGGTTAATGATATTACCAGACGGCCCTTCAGTATTTTTTCATTTTTCCGCATAGTACATCCCGGCAGAAAACTGCATGAGCGGGCCGCGCAGAGAATTGCTGAAATGCTGGGGGAAGAGTGGGATTAAGCGTATCCTATTTGTTTAGTGATTCATTTTTTCTGAAATTATCCGGATGGATACCACAGCATTTTTTAAAAACTCTGTAAAAATATCTGTAATCATATATACCAACTTTTTTGCCGATAACACCAGCCGGAATTTCGGGGTTGTCCTTTAACAGTTGCTTCGCTGCTGAAATACGATAAGATAAGAGATATTGTGTAAAAGACAAACCAGTAGATTTCTTAAAAATATGTCCGAAATATGAAGTGCTTAACCCAAGTGCATCACTCAGATGATTTAGTGATATCTTTTTTGCATAATTGGTACGTAAAAATTTTAAACCGCTGCTGACCACATCCGGAAATTCTTTTTCAGAATAACGGCGGAATAATTCATCGTTTAGATGAAGAATCGTCTTTTCTATAGGGATTTCGTTTCGAAGGCATAACGTAATATTCTTATTGAGAGATGGTTGAATAACTGGAAATCGAAGGACATCGAAAGCCGGCCATTTGTTTTCAAGCAGTATTCTTGAAATGCGGCTGTCAGTGATTTTATTAATCTGACCCTTTTTTTCAATAGACTCTTTAAAGCGCTGAAAGGGATATCCGTATTCGCGGTAAAAAACAGAAGATTTAGCAGGATCAGAAAGAAAATCAATCAGACACTTTGCTGTATGAATACAGCCGCAGTTTGCAGGCACACAATACAAACTACCTTCAGGAAACGGCAACTGATGATTTCCGTGCGGCCCAATTGGTGTAAACGTAAACAATACGTTGTTTCCGGCAGTGTAAATCTTTTTATGTTTAAGTTCAAGAAGCATATCGGAATTGTCATTGTAAAAAATACTTTGACCTGATAAAAAATCATTACGTGTTTTCCATGATTCTTGTAGAACTGACTCTTTTGTTATATAATTTTTTTTATAAATAAGTTTTTTAAAAAAATCCAATACTTCATACGCACGTGTATTTTCAATCACGGGATTTCCATTATGGTCAAAAATGCTTCCTCCATTAGACCAAAGGTATTCTAAAAAAGTTTTCCCGATATTATTTCCACCTCGAAAAAGCAAGCCATGCACAGGTTTGTGATATTTTGAGGCAATTTCATCGATTTGGTATTCAAGCTCAGTCCATGTTTTAGGCGGATTAAATCCAAATTTAGAAAGGATATCCTGACGAAAATAAAAAAGACCAAGTGAAATATTTTTTGCGATAGAAAAAAAATTGCCACCAACACGTGTCCGATTATATGCTACATGAACCATGTTTCTTCTTTGCTTTTCTGGTACTAAATGATTGAGGGGTAAAAACATTCCCCGTTCGGCGGATTCAACCGTTGCCGCTGAGATCGGCATTTGAATAAGCGCAAAATTACTTGATGGTTTTTTTAATTCCGAATTGAGGATGGCGTGAAAGTCCTGTGATTTCTCGATAATGATTTTTATTTTTGTTTTTGGGTAGTATGAATTTAATTGTGAAATAAACAGCTTTTGCCATTTATCTCCGATATAACTGTTGCCGGTATCTAGAATATACATCATATGCTTGGATCGATTCATTCTACAGTTTTTCTTCTATACCCTTAGACAGCAGTATTGTATCAAAAAAAGCGAATTTATGCAAAAAAAAAGCGATCTTTTCTTGACTACAACAACAGAAAGAGGTTATACTGTAAGAAAATTATGGATAAAAAATGGCTTATACAATAACAACAGGAAAAAATATGAATAACAACATTGATTACTTGCGACATTTTTATGTAAATTTTCTATTTTTCATTTTTTATACTTTCTTCTTTGTGGTTGATTTATCAGCATATCAGAATCGTTTCCCAAATCGCAATGATCAAAATCACAAACACAAGTATGATTACAATACACTTCTCACTATCGCCAAGAGCGGAGCATTTCAAGCAGTAATTGCTGTGTCGCCGGATGCGTCACCAACAGCTCAGTATGCTGCTGTAGAGTTAAAACGATTTCTTGAGAAGGCTGTGGGTGCCCAGATCAATATAAAAGGTCTCATTCAAGAGGGGAAACTTAATTTTCTAATAGGCGGCGGCTCTCTATTAAAAAAGCATGGTATTAACGCAGACATGCCGGCTGTTCGTGACGCTTTTTTAATCAGACATTTTAAAACAGGGAAAACGGACTTTATAGTGGTAATGGGAAAAGATGACACTGATATCGGACCACAAATCACTATGTCTCAGGGCGCATGGGAAAATTATTATGAGAGGGCTACGATCTTTGGAGTGTATGACTTTCTAGAACGTTTCTGTAACGCCGGTTTTTTTTTCCCCGGTGATGCAGGAATGGTTATTCCTAAACAAAAAGACATAATTGTTCCAGCGATGAGTATTTATGAAGCCCCGGATTTTATTTCGCGCAGCATAAATTATGCAGCACCTTCCCTTTCTGCTCCCGACAATATTAGCATAATTCCCGGCGGCTATCCGCACACATCCGTGGAATACCGCACCTGGTGTAACAGCGAACGCCTTTTTTACCGATATGAGACCGTATTCATCCCTCGGGCACACGGTCTTTCCAGGATGTTCCTTATTGAACGTTTTGGGAATACTCACCCGGAATTTTTTTCATTACTGCCTGACGGAAGCCGTGATACCGACCCGACAAAGAAACATGCGGGTCATTTGTGCCTTACCAGTAAGGGACTTGAAAATGAGGTAAAAGCAGATATTATTTCCTATCTTCAGGGCGACCCTCCCGGAAAACGCAATATTCCTCTATGGTCTCCTGTCACATTTCAGCCCGGGTACGTCAACGTGATGGTTCAGGATGCCTTTGGGGAAAGAGTATTTTGCCGATGTAATGGGTGTCGCCCTTTTTATAATAAAGAAGAAAAATATTCAGATTATTGTTTTAGTTTTGTAGCCCGTGTAGCCGAAAGCGTAAAAAAAATAGTGCCCGAAGCGATGATTACAACTATGGCATATTCCACGTATACGGATATACCAAAAATTGCACTTCCGGATAATATTATTGTTATGTTGGCACTTATGGGGCCTTGGGAAGAAAAATTTCCGGAACAGCAGAAAAAAAACGATTCTTTGATAATTGAATGGAATAATAAATTAGGAGGCAGGAAAAATATTACTTTATGGACTTATATTAATGATTACAATGGAGGAATTCCTTTGGGAATCCCGCCGTTATCCCTGCGCAGCATTTCTTCTTTTTTTAAACGCAATGCTCCTTATATCCTCGGAGCGTTTCAAGAGAATGAAATAAAGTACAAGCTTCATCAATATTTAAATAGTTATATTTTTTTTAAAATTGCCTGGGATAATAACGCGGATACTGAAAAACTAATAGCTGATCATCATGCACTTATGTTCGGTTCCGCACGTCAAGAAATGGGAGAGGTTTTTACACTACTCGAGCAAAAATGGACGAATGAAGGTATTAACAAAATAATAAAAACTGTTGCCGGACCATCAATTGTTCCTAAAAATCAGGATATTATTTGGAATAAAAGTTATTCAGATACATTTATGAAAGAAATAACCGTGTTATTACAAAAAGCTGAAATGAAAGCTGCGGGTGATGAAGAAGTGATCCAAAGAATAGAATATTTTAAAACTCATTTTTTTGACCCTTTCTTTAAAAGCCGTAAAGATTTTTTAAGCCTCAAAGGTGAAATACAAGACCTTCAATACAATGCCCCTTTTGTGAGCGATTATGAAATGTACATCGACGGTTACAACGATGAACAGGCATGGTCTAATTCTATGCGCTATGGTCTGAGACCACTTTTAAAAGAAAGTAAACCTAAAGTATTAAGTGACGTACAGTTTTTATATTCACGGAAAAATCTGTATATTACAATCAATTGCGGAGATGAAAAAGTAAATAAAATGAAATACTCGAGACGAAAAGACAATGATCCTCTGATATGGCAGGATAGTTCCCTTGAAATTTTCATTAATCCTTCAGGGGACAGAAGGAATTATTTTCAAATAATTATCAATCCTGCAAACAGCAGAACAGAGTTTCATTATTCAGAACCAAGCCAGAAGGAAAGTATCTGGAAAAGCAGTTCAAAATCACGGACACAAATTCATGATGAGGGATGGTCAGCTGAAATTTCAATACCTTTTAAAGCTATTGATTTTGCTCCGGAGAAAAATCAATTCATGGTTATTAATATAACCCGTTCGAGGTATTTAAAAGATTCGGCCGAAGATACGGAGTTGCAGAGTTTAAGCCCGTTTTTAAGGGGGAAATTTCACGATCCTGAAAACTTTGGTTCTTTGCGTCTCCTCGATGAAGCAGGTATGCAATTAACTAATATCGGATACTTAATAAATGGAAGTTTTGAAATCCTGACAAATATAAATAAACCATATGCCTGGGAAATCATGAAGGGTCATGATTCAGATGAAGTAGAAGTATTATTTTCAGACTTTATGCATGGCAGAACATGCATAAAATTGTCGAGCAAAAATAACTCTGATGGCAAGAGACTTATCTTACAACATCTTTTGGCTAAGCCGCTTAAACCTAATACTACTTACCGTATAACATTTTTTGTAAAAACAAAAGGTATAGAAGTAGATTCATCGGTTCGATATTCCGGTGCGTGGGCAAATATCAATGGAACAAGCGGGAATATATTTATTCCTGGAATAATGTCATGGTATAAAGGGGACAACAATTGGACAAAAGAGTCTTTTGTATTTAAAAGTGGCGCGACAAAACCTGTTAATTATATCAGGGTTGGTATGACATCGGCGAAAGGCACAGCTTATTTCGATGATATCAGATTAGAAGAAGTAGTAGCAAAATAAACCGTGAATCAAAATAAATTCACCGCATGTGATCTTGTTATCAACGGTGGAGGTATTGCCGGATGCATGGCCGCGGTAAAAGCGGCGGAGTCTGGATTTTCCGTGGCGATAGTTGAAAAGAGGGCTTACCTTGGCCGCGAAATAAGCGCATATAATCATACGTTTACAGGCTGCGGGAACACAGATGAAGACATAAGGCACTGTCCGGAAACATTCAGGCAGCTTTTTCGTCTCCAGGGGAATGAAGAACTTATTCTTCCCGAAGGCTTAACCAGGCAAATTCTGCTTAAGATAATTGAAACAAAAAAATACCGGTTATATTTGAGACTGAGTCCGTAGGAGTAACATCATCAGGGGGAAACATTACAGGTCTGGTCGTTGCCTGCCCGGCAGGTCTGGGGTTGATACCTTGTAAAGCGGTTTTTGATCTCAGCGAGAGAAACAACCTTGTGCGAATTCTGACAGGAATGCCGTACCTTGAAAAAGGATGCTGTACAACTCACACTGTTTTCGAAATGAAGTTAGACTCACCCTTCGCTGTTGCGGCATTGATTAAAAACGGGATAAATAGTGATATCCCAGGCATCTCACCCGGAAGTATGCGTTTCCATAAGTCATTGTGCTCTGATACTGTGGTTGTAGAGTATTCATTCCTGTGTGAATCATCGGGATGTCTGTATTCAGGCCACAGTGAAATAGAAGCTCTTGCAAGGAGGAAAACCCTTTCTCTTGCCCAGTGGCTGCGGCAAGTTATCCCTGCTTTTAATCATGCATCACTTAGTCATATGTCATACGAGTGCGTTATAGTGAATAAAAATGAGACAATACCGAAATCCTCAGAAACGGGGTATGCAAATATTTACGCCTTGCAGGCGCTGCCTTGGGGCTTTTCAATAAAAGATATTGTTATTCAAGCGAAGGAGATAGATATTTTACTTAGGAAAGTAATCATCCAGGATACTAAACTGAATACTAATACAGGCTGTATCAGAAGCAGAAATACTAATATTGATATTAAGAATGTCAGGATTGAAAAATATCAGGACAGCGGACTGAATTTTCCATTCTATTCAATTATGGAACCAAATCTGATCGCAGGATTACCCGTGTATACATGCGATGTGTGTATTGCGGGAGTAGGAGCAGGAGGCGGGGCAGCAATGGCAGCTATTGCTGCCGAATCACGTTGTAATGTGGTAGCTTTGGAAATAAACCATGATGTCGGCGGAACCCATACAGTAGGAAAGGTCTGCGGATACTACTCTGGGCATCAAGGTGGTATTAATGAAATTATTGCTTCTGAAACTGAAAACACAGCCATAGCTTCCGGATTCGGGGACAATCCAGGCGGATTCAGGTATTCATCATATATAATGGAAAAGATGAAGGGTTCCCGGATTCGGCTGATAACCGGTACAAGAATTTGTGGGGCTGTAATAAAAGAAAATAGACTAACACAGGTTTTAGCGGCGAATGAAGACGGGCTGTTCACTATTGAGGCTTTTATTTGTATTGATTCTACAGGTGATGCGGATCTTGCTGCTTTTGCCGGGGCTTCGTACAGGATCGGAGATGACCGTGACGGTATGCTTCAGTCTTTTAGTATGTGGGGAACTGAAGTGTACAATAGTCCGAGTTTTCTTTCTCAGCGTTACCTGAAAGACCCTGGTATTTTTCACCCTGATCTTCTTTCTGAAAGATTACGGGCAGTATCAGTAGCACACAAAGCAAATTCTCCTGATCATATTTCTCCAATGCTGACACCCAGAGAATCAAGACGTATAGGCGGAGATGATAGCCTTACTCTTTCATCTCTATTGTCAGGGCATGTTCCTGAAGATACCGTTGCAGTCGCAACCACACAGGCAGACAGTCATGCTTTTACATCTTCTGAACTCACATATGTGGGGGGCATAAACGCAGGAAAAAAATTAAGGATTAATATACCCTACGGATGTTTTTTACCACACGGTATTGATGGACTTTTAGTCGCGGGGAAGGCAATCTCAGGAGAACGTGATGCCACAAGTTTCTGCCGGATGAACGCTGACATAAAAAACGCGGGGTATGCTATAGGCCTCGCAGCCGCAATGTCAGTCAAATTAAAAATTAATCCGCGAAATTTAAAAATTTCTCCGCTTCAGGCAAGGCTTAAAGAACTTCAAATTTTGCCGTCCTGGGCATTTACTTCCGGAGATGACAAACAGTCTTTGGAAGAATATCTTTTTGGGTATAAAACATGGGATACTGCCGGGTTTCATTTATTTCTTAACAGTTCACGTAAAGATGTTATTCAGGTCCTTGAAAGTTGTTTTAAGAAATTGGAACAAAACAATACCGATAGTGCTGACATTTTTATTTCAAAAAAGGCATTTGTATGCATGGCACTTGCCTGGCACGGTTCGCAAACAGGTGCGGACTTTCTGAGTTACCTTCTTGACAGGTCAATAAATGAAGGACGACAGGCAGTACTTCCGCGCGTAAAATCGGAAAGGCCGTTCCAGATTTCTTCTTACACAGGTATTGATGATTTTTCAATCGTAAACAGACTTATTGTATGCGCGGGACGATCAGGAAGTCAGTGTGTTTCTTCTTCATTATTTCGCCTCGCAACGGTTATTCAGGGTCTCGGTGATAATTTTAATCACATGATGCCGTATGATGAAAATCGCGAAGATATGATCTCTTTCCCTTTCTATCACCGGCTTAAGGCATTTTCATATGCCATAGAAAAAAAAGCTGATAAGCAGTTTATACCTCCTACGGAAAAAATTTTACGAATAAAGGGAATAAGCGGCAACGATGTCAGTAAGAGGACATGTGACACACCACACTATATGCTCGCGCATCTCGAGATTTGTCTTGCACGTGCGGCCGCCCGTTGCGGGAGTAAAATAGGGGCCGGTATATTGATACGGTTTCTTGATGACAGGCATGTGTTTTTTAGAAAAAACGCGCGGCAGGAACTCTGCATTCTATCAGGGAAGGATCATGGTAGTCCTGAGTGCTGGGGAAAATGGCTAGCAAATTGCAGCGGATGGGAGCCGGTAAAAATGACGGTCTGTGGCTAATGAAAACAGCAAATCATCTGACCAGGTAAACAATGAGTTCGCCAGAGCCTTCTCTGCTGTATGCGTAAATATGAGGCGGCGTTATCAGAAGCAGGGCCGTTTTGGGCAAACGAAGACTTTTTGATGTATCAAACACGAGGGTCTTAAATTTGACAACGTACGCTTTTCTTTTTATAATCCTTCTGACGGAGAAGCTGCAATGAAAGTCACGGTTCTGAGAAGAAATATATATTCTGTTTTAGATAAAGTAATTAATTCCGGGAAAAATGTTCACATTGAAAGACATGACGGCATTGTAAAACTAATGTCTGATAAATAAATTAATAAATTTTCCAGAATTAAAAAAAGACGAAAATTAATTATTAATGGCAATCCGGACGACTTGCCTAAAATAAAATGGTCAGACCAGCGATCCGTTTGACCTAATTATTACTGCTACCGCGTCAATAAATAATGATACACTTATAACTGCCGACAAGGATATTTTAGCAAATTATAAATATGCTGTTTACTAAATCACAGATATACATTCATATTATTATAAAAATAGTTACGAAGAATGGATAGATGCGGTATAGCTCACTGTTAATGAACTATAAGAGAGCCACTTGTTCGAGCCCGTCAAGCCAGGGCAGCACATCGGTGCCGTCGCTCGCCTTGTAGGGATGAGGAGAGCGACAGAGACAAAAGCGCTGCGCCGTCGGGTATTCACTGCTGAAAGCGATTAAACCTTTCCAGTCCATTGTGTCGGGTTGAGTATCTGATTTAATTTCTATTGCGGCAAGGGGGTCTCCGCTGCCCCTGGAGAGAACCAGATCCACTACAAGGTTGGTATTTGAGTGCCAATAGGATATCTTAAAATCAAGCTCGCGTTCGCAATTCAATCGATAAATTTCCTGTGTAACCAGGCACTCAAAAAGCTCGCCGAACCTGCTCGTATGTTCCCGCATCTCAAGACGCAACTCGCCGCGCAGGCTGTTAGCTACACCGTTGTCAAAGAGAAAATATTTAGGTGCGGTGCGGAGCTGACGCCGGACTGACTGATCCTGCCCTCAATGTTGGATCTTAACTGTCCTGGATTTTGAAGGTAGCGGGAATAGGTGCCGGGATCTAGTAAGTTTATCATAAATCCGGCTGGCTGCTTTTCAAGCCATGACTTTGCCAGGACAGTTTTCCCTGTACCTCTTGCCCCAAAGAGAAAAGCAGAGTCATTGTTGCTGAGAATTTTGACTAAATCGATGCTTCTTTGTATCATACTTGCAGATTATAAGATAAATTGCAAGTATAATCAGCAACTTAAAAATTTTTTGCAAACATTTAGTATAGACAGACTTGCAACCACTTTATCAGTTTAAAAAAACGAGAAATACCCCTTGAACAAAAAGTGCGCGATTGCCCGTGCGTTGGTTAGACAAAAGACAATTTTATCATTGACTATTGGGCAAAAACATAGTGTATTATGCCTGACTATTGGGCGATACTGGTAAATCATCACTTTCATTAGGCTTTAAGCTTTGGCAATTTCATCTTTAATAGAATTATTCTCGGTCAGCTTGAACATTGGCGGCAGCAGGATGGTCAAAAGACGTGTACTGTAAAATTCCAACATTTTTGCATTTGTAATTCTATGATTGCTATATAGTCGAAATAATCGTTTGATTCCATTTTTCTCTAAGACTTTTCCCATCACGCCGTTTCGGCCTGCGACAGCTGGTATCAACGTTTGAGCCTTTGAAGCACCATATAAAAAATCAAAATACTTAAATTTCCGCAATTTTTTTATAGGCGGATGAAGGATGCAAAAATACCTTAATTCAGATCGCTTGTTTTGTAGTTATGTTATTTTCTATAGCCAAGTGGTTGGGGTTTCGCAATCGGCAATTCAGAGCGGCTTAACGGAGAAAAAAACGGCAGGATGCCGCATTTTTTTTCTCCGTTCAGAGTGCAGATCGCCGCCACGAGGGCGGCGACAAACGTCCGCCTGAATTGCCATTGCGAAACCCCTACCACGCTGCCTGTAGAAAAAGACAACTCGTAAACGTCTGACTCAATTAGCGGATTTATAAGCCATTTACATAGCCTATTTAAAAATTAGTGGGAATTCATAAGCTTATCAATCCTTTGCTTTTTTTTCAAGCATATGATAATTTATCAGAATGAACCGTATTGAAACACTTTACTATGATAATAAACCAGTATATAAACGGGCTATTGATATTCTGTTTCCTGATGAAAAAAAAACCGGGATAAAAACTTGCGCGCTTTTTTACATTCACGGAGGCGGCTGGACTGGCGGATCGCGTGACCTTTATCATCAGCACATGATGCATTTCGCCCGTCGCGGATATTGCACCGCAACGGCAGGGTACAGGCTTGTTCCTTCTGTGCGCATTCGTGAACAAATGACAGACCTGATCAGGGCATACGAGGTATTTCAGGCGGCGCTTAAAAAAAAATTTCCAGCGGTTAAAAAAACCATTGTCCTCGGAAGTTCAGCCGGAGCGCATCTATCCTCGCTTTTAGCACTTACAAAACCCGGGACGTTCGGAAAAATACGTTTAAGCGGTAAATGGATTCCGCCCGTAGCCTGCGTATCAGTATGCGGTCCGGGTACAGTTGAAAAACACAAAAATATGAATCCGGTAATTTACGGCGCGCTTGAAAAACTTCTCGGCGCTTCCTATGCTGATAATCCCGGACTTTTTATTAAAGCTTCGCCAATAACCCATGTCCATGCCGGATCACCTGATTTTTATTTTATCCTGGCGCGCGATGAGGATTGCTTTCCGCACGTGTACATTAATGAAATGGCAGAAAAGCTGCGCCGCTGCGGAAGTATGGTGCAGATAAAAACTTTTCCCGCCGAGCATGGTTTTTTTTATTTCCTCGACTCGCCTGTGCAGAAACAGGCGCTTCGCAGTCTTGAAAAATATTTATCCCAATACGGGTGTTCCTCTTCATACCCTTCATCATTGGTATCACCTTCTTCTTCGCACGTGCAAAGACACCAAAGGTAATTCACTGATAAAATTATAATTTGAAAAAAAGCACTCTTAAAGATATTTCCAAACGGACAAATTTATCGGTTTCGGCAATTTCTAAAATCCTATCTAATGCCCCGGACAGCTTTACCAGCAGTGCAAAAAAAGAATTAGTAAAAAAAGTAGCTGAGGAACTGCATTATGTTCCCGCCTTTGGTTCGCGGCTTCTTAATAAGCGAAAAACAAACACTGTCGGAATTCTTATGCCTATGCCGGCAGGGGTACAGGGTGTACATAACTGGCATTTTAATGAATATATAAAAACCCTTATCATTTTGTGCGTGTATTACCTGGAGCAAAAAGAGCATTCGTCATATTTTTCAATTTTTCAGTCCGGCACAATAGACCAGGCGATTGACGGCCTCTTATACAGGGGTTGCGAATCGTTTATTTTTCTCGGCAAGGATACAGCTGACGACGTTTCAATCATAAGAAAAAAAATGGCTGAACAAAACACCACGTACATTGGTTTCGGCACTGAACTCGACAGAAACGTATACTCCGACAGCGCTTCGGGAATTCAGGAAATACTCAAATTCTTTATTGCACAGAAAAGGAAAAATTTCCGTCTGCTGCTGCTTAAACCTTCCGGGGCACTTCACAAGGACCGCCGGCATGCCGGACTTGCCTCTGTATTTCCTGAGGTGCCGCTTCCGCAGCTTGTAAAAAAGTATGTGCACTACTTTAAATCCGGTTTTACCAGTTCATATGATGAAATGAGCAGTATTGGGTATGATGCGGTACGTATCTTATTTGCAAAAGATCCATCGGTAAACGCGGTGATGTTTTTTACAGATTATTATGCGTTCGGCGGACTTAAATATTTTGCAGAGAAACAAATTATTCCCGGCAAAGATGTGCTTGTTGCAGGATTTGATAATACCTTTATCGCAAGTCATGGCGTAACTCCTTTTACCTCATGTGCACAGGATACAGAGAAAATTGCATATTCCCTTACCGAACACTTATTTGCTGCGAAACCCTGTTCGGTGCCGGTGAAACCCCTTGTATTTATCAGATAAAAGACATGTGGAAATTTTTTTAAATTTTGCTTGACAAATTGATTCTTTTGGATTATAATAGCAAGTAGTTGCTATGACATGCTGAGCTTATGTGTTCATAATGTATTGAACGTGAAATTAGTTTATAACTGCACGTAAGGAATAATATATGAAAACTCTTATGGAAAACAAAATTAGTTACAACACAAAAAACAAGAGCAATAAAAACAAAATAAAAATCCTGTTACTGATTTTTACCGCTATTGCCGTGCAAAACACTCTTGCTCAGGATAAAGCACGGGAACCATACAGCCTTAATGTAAAGGATTTCGGCGCGAAGGGCGATGGAAAAACAGATGATGCTGCCGCAATTCAGGCCGCGCTCAATGAACAGGGCCGCCGGACTATCGCGGTTCCTCATATGTGGACCGCTGCCCAGCCAGAACTCATTTTTCCTGAAGGGGTGTATATTATCACAAGGACTCTAATCGCAGGGCTTGGAGCTGATCCTGCAAACGGTATTGGTACGGACGGCAAGGGAAAGAATATACATCTTTTACAAGGATCCGGTTTTGTGCAAATAAGAGGGGTAGGGGAAGCAGTGATTTTTCAAACCGATCCGGATGCGGATGTAATTTATTTAGGTTATTGTGTACACACCGTTATCGACAGCCTTCATTTTAAAGGCGGAAAAAACTCCATTAATATCTGGACAGGCAATCAGGATCAGGGAATGCCGGTTATCAGGAACTGCACATTTTCCGGAAGCCGCAGTTTTGCAGTATCGCTGCCTGAAATGCTCATAAATGAGAAGGGTGAATACAGAGGTTTTTTTATGCCGGACGCCAATGGAAAACTGCAGCGGGTCACTGAAAAGGACGATAAGTATTATCCGTTTTTATCCAGCTATTTGCTTCTCGACAATTGCACATTCACCAACTGTTACGGCGCTCTTGAAACAGGAGCTGATATGTCGTATATGGAAAATTGCCGTATCATTCTTCCTGATGATATGAAAGGTCCGGCGGTGAAAACGCATGGAATGCTGAAAATGGAAAACATCACGGGTTTCGCGAATGTAAAAAACGGCAGCGAACAGCGCTGGGTTGACCTTGAAATGGGAAATGGTATATGGATATACGGAAAAAACATGAGACTCCAGACTTCCGACAGCGGGATGAATGTGGTGCGCGCAAATGTAAAGTACAGAATATCCGGCAATGTAAATCATACTGCAGTCATTCTGGAAGAATGCAGCTTTAATGCTTCCGGTGCGCCGGGTAACAGCGCAGTGTATTGTACGGAAATTCCGAATATGATCTCTTTAAGGAACTGCACAAATACAGGATCAACTCGCATTGAACCGGTTTTTCTCGGTAAAAATTTTGATCAGCAGTATATGAACAATTACCGCAATTTTAACAATACCGCGACACTTGAGGTTAATCCCGAAATTTTATTTTTTACCGCTAAAACCGGCAATGTAAATATCAGCTCAAACCTGCCTGCGCTCCTTACCCCATACGGGAGAGAAGTATTGCCGGTATACTCAGCAGTAAAAAGCACCGCGGTTAACTACGATGCGCAGCAGCCAGTACTCAACTATGCAGCGCTCTTTGCTGCGCCGCCTAAAACAATATACGCTGACCAATTCGGCCTCGCCGGCGACGGAATCACCGATGACACCGAAAAAGTCCGAGAAGTTTTTGCCAAAGCGGGTAAGGGGCCTGTAGAAATTGTTTTCCCCGGAAAAGTTTTTCTTGTCACCGGAAAAATCCGTCTGCCTGATCAGGCGTTAATCCGCGCGAACGGGCGGGCGGTTTTTATTTCAACCGGAGCGCGGCAATTCGGGTTTATTGCTGAAAATCCGGTTACAATCGGAATAAAGGATATAGTAATCGATATGGCAGAAATCGGATTAAATTTTTCAATCCAGAAAGGAGTAAAAGCGAAAATTCTGCTTGACCGGGTACAAATAATGAATTCGTCAAAAGCAGCGATCTTTTGCATGAGTGCTGACACCGGTGAAAAGGCACGGCTCGGATCAAAAATTGAAATCCATAAAAGTCTCTTTGTGAATAATTATCTTGACGCAGAACACAATATAGACATGCACCTGAGAACAACATGGATTACCGGTCTTAAACATGTGTTTCAGCGTTTCAAAGATATTAAAACGAGAAGCTGGGAAGATATAAAATGGGGCTGGTATACGGATGATTCCTATACAAACCGCGCGACGTGTGTAATTAACCACGGCCGTCTCTCTATGGTTGGTATGCTTGGTGTGCCGGGGTCAGACGCGTACGGCAGAAACCTCAGATGGGTTGATAATTACGGAACATTTATCAGCGACTATTCGCGTTTCGGAGGAGAGCGCTGTGGTCAGCCCGTAGTGCATATAAAAAAACCTCTGGAAGGACAAAGCATTACTGTTATTCAGAACTCATGGCCGAATCATCAGAACAAATTTGAGAACCGGAAAGACGATCCTCACGCGGTAAAACCCACTTCGTTTCTCGTGTACTCGGAAATAATTCCGGATTTACTCTCACTGCGGCAAGTGCTTGGGAAAGAGCGTTGTGTACTGCGTCCTCCCACGCAGTTTCTCGGTCCGACCATACAATTCCCGCCATCTCTTAAAACAGACGCGCTGCTATCCCGCGTATTTATGCTCGGCAACATTGTTCCTGAAGAGGCCGGGACGAGGGAAGAAACCCTCGGCGGTCCTGTGGTGGTGCCGGTGTTTCCGCCGCCGCCGACCATGGTGGAAGCCCTCGGGGTTAAACCGTCGGGCGATCATTGGCAGCTTTTGTACGAAAACGAATCTCCGCGTACTGACATCGACTTTGCGGTACAGGAAATATACGGAGCGTGGAGTAAAGAAAAGGGATATCTGTGGCGGGTTGATTTCACCAGCCCTTTCGATAGTACCCGCGCGCTTTTTATAATTTATCTAGATGCGGATAATAAACCAGATACCGGTAGGACAGGAGCTGATGCAGTGCGGGGTACTGACATGATGCTCGTGTATAAAAACAAAAAAACTGAGCTGAATTATTCTAATGACGAAGCGCGCGCGTGGGTAAAACGCGGACTCAGATGTTATCAGGACGGTTTACAGCTTTTTTTTGTCCTTGATATTGACTTGCCGCTGGACGGGAAAACAGCCCTGTACCGGTTCCGTTATCTGTGTCAGGGCACCGACGGGAAAACCCGCGGGGATTCGGTAGACAGTTTTATAGACATTGAATTTGAACGGAAGTAACTGAGGTATAAAAAGAGTGCATATATTTTATTATTAACGCATAGAAATAATATTTTCTGTGTAGTCAATTAAAAAAAGCGGGATGTTAATAAAATTGTCATCTTTTTTCAGATTTTTCAATGAAAACCTTAATTTGATTTTGGTTTCTTTTTCGTATTTTTGTCCATATAATGTAAGACTTCTATTGTTTGTATTTTGATCGGATTTTACTTCAATAGGGATGATATCATTGCCGTGTTGAAGTACAAAATCTACTTCAGCCTGACCGCCGGATGTCCAGTAGCAGGGTTTTTCTTCGTACATATTAATAAGTGACTGAAGAACATAGTTTTCTGTTAATGCGCCTTTGAATTCGGTGAAGAGACGATTTCCCTCACTAAACGCGATGGGATCAAGAAGAGCAAGCCGGCGTAAAAGACCGATATCTGCTGAAAATAACTTGAATGCTCCCATGTCCTTGTAGGCGGATACCGGAATCCCGGGTTTTGTTACACAATAAATTTTATACGCCATTCCTGCATTACACAGCCAGGTGAGCGCATCTTCATATTCCCGCGCACGTGCTCCGCTTTTTATCGCATTAAACATAAACTTTTTATTTTCTTTGGCAAGCTGAGATGGAATTGAATGCCAAATAAGCCCTAGTTTGGCAATATCTTTAATTTCTGCGTGTTTTGAAAAATCCAGTTCATAGGCGTTAAGAATATTTTTAAGAATGGTTTGAACAAGAACAGTATTCTTTTCTTCAGTCCATGCGCGTACAACCTCAGGCATTCCTCCTGTAATGAAATAAATTTTCAATTTTTCTTTTAACTGGTTGAATAATAATTCCGGTATTGGTTCGATCTTTTTAAGATTGTTCATGTACTCAACAAAATATTCGTCATGGTTTGCAACAAGAAATTCTGAAAAGGTCATTGGATAGAGCTGCATAAAATCAACTTTCCCCACAGGAAATGAAGCCGGCTTTGATATGGTGATTCCTAAAAGTGAACCTGCACAGGCAACGTGGTATTGCGCCCCTTTTTCGCAAAAGTATTTTAACGAATTCAGTGCGTTATTGCACTCTTGAATTTCATCGAAAATAATAAGAGTCTTTCCGGGTTGTATGGGAGTGCGGTTAATTACGGTTAAGGTTTCTATAATTCGGTTTATCTCTTTTGTTGTTTCAAAAACATTTTTTAAATTTTCCTGCTCTTCGAAGTTGAAGTAGGCGATGTTTTCGAAAAAATTTCTGCCAAACTCATTCAATAACCATGTTTTTCCGACTTGCCGTACTCCTTGTAAAATAAGCGGTTTTCTATATTTTGAATTTTTCCAGGACTCAAGTTTCGTTATTAAAAACCTTTTCATATTGATTGTGCCACCGAATAAGTCTTATTTTTGTGAAAATTATCACATAAATAAGACTTATTATCAAGTGCATTGTAAAGAAAGGTTATTTATGTAGTTAGTAGTAGTACAAATTATAAATATCTTCACAGTATAATAAAAAAGCGTGGCTAATCTTAAACCACTCTTAAATTTTGCGCCTCTATCCCCATTAGCGTTCATAGTCATTGGCGTTCATTAGCGGTTTTCTTTACATTTTAACTGCTAATGAACGCAGATAAACGCGAATATTTCAGAGTTAATAAATTCAATCCATAAACCCGGCGTCTTTTAAATTCCGCGTCATCCTGTCCCGCACCGGCACATCCAGAACTGAAAAAGTTTTGCCGGTAATCATTTCATAGAGCCTGATGTACCGCGCGCTTAATTCAATAATAAGCTCAGCGGGAGCTTCGGGAAGGATTTTATCCTTATACGGATCGCAGTGTTCCTTAAACCACAGCCGTAAAAATTCTTTGTCGATATTTTCTGGTTCTTTCCCTTCACGGATTCTTTGTTCATAACTGTCCTTCAGCCAAAAACGCGAACTGTCAGGGGTATGTATTTCATCGCATAAATAAATTGTACCGTTTTCGTCGTAGCCGAACTCATATTTGGTATCGACGAGAATAAGGTTATGTTCTGCTGAAATTTCTGCGCCGCGCTGGAAAATTTTCAGCGCTTTGTCCGCCACGTAATCCCACTGTTGCTGAGTCATGAGTTTTTGTGAAACAATTTCAGCCGGTGTAATTTTTTCATCGTGTTCGGTGCTTTTTGTTGTTGGTGTAATTAAAGGTTTTTCAAAACGCTCGTTTTTAGTCATTCCCTCCGGGAGGCGGTTGCCGCAAAAGTCACGTTCCCCGCGGGCATAGGCGGTCCAGACGGCGGTATCGGTGACTCCGGTGAGGTACCCCCGCACAACAAATTCCACCGGGAAAATTGTAAGTTTACGTCCGACCACTACATTCGGATCGGGGTGGGCGAGGACGTGATTTTGGATAATATCACTGGTTTGAGTAAACCAGAACGCGGATGTCTGTGTAAGGACCTGACCTTTGAACGGCACGAGGGCAAGGTTCCGGTCGAAGGCGGATTGCCGGTCGGTAGCAATAAGAAAAATTTTATCGTTTTTTGTATAGACATCCCGGACTTTACCTTTGAGTTTTGTACCCAGGCCTTTAAAATCCGTACTGTCGAGAGTATTTTTTAAGTTTTTTTCAATAAGATTGCGATCAAACATGGTGTTTACCCCTGAAATAAAGAGTTTGCGTATGCCTTGGCATAAGACTTTATCATGATGGGAAAAGGTGGTCAAGCATTTTTTTTGATGAATATTTCGCACAGAGCCCACAAAGCGCGCAGAGGCAAAATTAATGAGTCTCTGTGTGCGTTGTGGGCTCTGTGTGATGCGGGATAGATATTATAAGGATTGTTTATTTATTCCTCCGCCAAAATCTTACCGAATCAATGATAGTTCATTGAGCATCTTTATTAATTCGAGACGATATTCATCGATTTCATTATAGTCACGTTCCTTAAACCAGTCAGTACGCAAATCACTTTTCCAGTATTTTTGAAAGACTTTCCCGGGAAGTTCATCACGTAATTTGACCGCGCTTTTCAACAGTGGAATATTTTTCGGGATGGACCGCAGCATTTTGTTAAGTAACACAAGGTATTCAAAATCAAGCACACCTTCCATCGCTGCTTCCCAGTGCTTTGAACTGTTGATAACGTTATCCGCAATGTACACCGGTGTAAATGAACCGTCTTTGGCCGTGTACTCATTATAACTCCCGCCGTTTCCGCTGCCGTCTGCATAACTCCAGAAAAACGAGCCTTCGGCTCCGCATAAAAAGGCCATCCAGGGCTGCGCCCGGAAATAACCTGTCGGATCGAAAAAACGTGTAGGACCTGAACAGCTGTAAAACCAGAACAATTTCTGAGTATTCATCTTTTTTAAAATTGTAATGGCTTCTTTATAGTCGGTGATATCACTCATTTCCGGCCCTTCAACAAACCCGGGATTAATAATGTCCACAAACGGGCGTGCTTCACCGGCGCTTTTTGTATCGTTGATACGGTTAGCGTAGATTAGAATATCCGAAGTACCTTTTTTTATTGCTTGTGCCCAGTCTCTGATTATTGCAAAATGAGTATCTGTCCAGGGCTCGTCAACAAGGTTAAGCACTATCTGTCCGGGCTTAATGCCCAATGACCGGTTATGCGATGCCCATGCTGTCGCCCACTGAGATACTGCTTTGTCAAATTCAGGCGTGCCGCGGGCATGACCGGCAAAATCAGTATCTCTTTTTACGGAATGATCCATCATCATATAATGTTTTGCTGATGGCCACAACTTTATCCATGCATCGAATTTACTGAAATCAATTGGTTTAATAATATTGCCGCTTTTATCTACAGTATTTGAAAGAGGATACGGATAGGTATCCTTGTGTCCGCATGGCACATTGACCAGGTGCGCACGCATGTCGGACACTGCTTTATGCCGGTTATTCGTATTCAAATCATAAATACATACATCGGAATAATCCCACACGCCGAACGCTAAAGTTTTAACTGCAGGAACAGAAACAGAATGCACTTGCACAGTTATTTTTATTTTTTTAATATGTGTCCCTACTGAAATCTCAATATATCCGGAATAGATGCCCGTAGCGGTATTTGCAGAATTAAATTTTAAAAACAGTTGTTTATTAATTCCGGGAATTATTCTTAATGAATATAGATATCCTGTTTTCTTCAAAGGTATCAGCGGGTCGGCGATTACCGCCGCACCCTTGGTATCAAAGTATTCCACAGTGAAAATTTCAGCCTCAGTAAACAATGGCATCCCTTGCAAATCTTTCACATTAATTCTGATATCCTGCGGCGTATCTCCTGATGTTTGTATAACCATGACTTCGCTTCTGGTTTCGTTTTGCAGCATATTTATGGAAAGACTGTGTATTTCTTTTACCGCGTTTTGAAACATTGTAAGAGGTGCGTAACGGTGAATATGCCATACCGTCAGCGGCTGGGATCCGTTTTTTTTAAGCAGTTGTCCGAAAACAGAAAGAATCTTTTCATGAAGCGGTATAAGCGGGATTATTGCCTTAAAATTTTTAATATCACATGCTTTAAAAAATTCATCGATTGAGGAATCGATTTGCCCGGAATACACGGAAAGGATTTTGCCTAAAGCATTTTTATCCGCGGGATTTAGAGCAGATCCGGTAATACGATTATTTATTTCTTCGATGTCGAGTAAAAGCCGGAATTTTATCCCTGCGCCTATTTTATCCTGCTCTGTGCCGGCACTTTTCAGGAAAGGATTTGCTCCGTGTGACTGATACCACGAAAGCCCGGCAGGAACAGCATTTTTATCACGTTTTTTGCTTCTGCCTGCTGAACCGAAAACTTCAATTTCGTCGCAAAAAAAGAACTTCATTTCGCCACGGGGTTTGACTATTACACGCACATAGCGGCCAAATGAGTTTAAACCTCCGGTATAAAAATTAAAAACCTTTGATTCGTCGTCCGAAGGAATTACTTTTCCGGTGCTTTTTACCAGGTCAGTGATGTAATAATAATTTATATTATCATCGCTTGCTAATATATGAACTGCAGACGGCCACAGCACTCCGGCACGGCCGGCGGATGTATTTACTGAGACACCGTCGATTTGAAAAGTTTTCAGCAGGTCTATTGTGATCACAATTGAGTCGCTCATCCGCCAACCCGCAGTTTTTTTATCCGTCCAAAGGCTTTCGTTGGGATTTGCAAAAGCGCCGTCGGTGAGATCGGTTTTATCACCTTCATCCATACAATACGGATAATCAGCAAATACATTGTACACATAGGGTTTCCCGCGCGAAATATTTTCTTCTGAATTTCCGGTATCCGGGATATGCTCTGTAATAAGTTCAATCCCGGAAATACGAAGCTCCAGCGGTGTGGTCATCTGTTTTGTCATAATTTTAATTTTAGAAAGCGGCTGACCGGTGAAATCTTTTTTTTTATCAAAAACGGCATTGAGGGTCTTTCCCGGTGCAAGTCTTGTGTGGATATAGTCGCCTCCAATCATTTCACGTCCGCTTCCGGTAATAAGGCCGATGGAAACACCATACAGAGGTTTTTCATGTGAAATTAATTCGATTTTCATCCGCACACTATACACACTGAGACGAAATTCTTCCGGAATTATGAAATCAATCTGTGTCCACTCATTGCCAGGAATCATTTTTATATCAATCACGGTACCGTTCTGGTTTTCCGGTACTTTTGTTTGTATGTAACCGGGCTGTGGATTATCAATAACGATATCGTAAAGATTCAACAGATGGTTTGAGTACGTGTTCATCAGAACAGAAGTCAGAAGTGTACATACCATGGCTCTGAAAAATAACTGTCTTTTCATTCCAACACCTCTTCAAATAAAAAGTCATCAAACCAGACAGTGCCTTTATCGGTATTTTCAAGAGAAAGCATAATATTTACGTGCGCTGCGTCTTTATCAGGCCCTTTAAACACAACCTGCAGTAACTCCCAATCCGTGACTTCATCGGGTTTTGCGCCAAGCGGTGTTTCCAGATCGGGGATGTCTCCCTGCGGCCGATTAATAATCCATTTCCGGTCTTTGTCCATCCATTTCAGAGTTATGTAAATATCTCCTCCTTCGGAGAGATTTTCGTATTTAACCCAGACGGATATACGATACAGTTTTCCCTCCTGAATGGGGAGTACGCGGAAGAAGCACATTGGTCCTCTGAATGAATTTGCTCCATGAATCTGGAGGCATCCGCGTCCGCCGGGAATACGGTTATCAGGCCATAAACGCAAAAGCCCTTTACTGTAGGGACGCTGCCAGGCGCTCCAATCTTTATACACACTGAAATCATCTTCGGAAATTTTTTGTACGGTGCTGAAACTTTTAGGTTTGGAATTTAACTCAAAAAAATCAAGAATCGATTCAATTTTTCTGATCCTTTTGTTCCATGCCGCCTTGAAATTTTCTACCCTTTTTTTTTCTTCAGGGGTCTCAGCCGCCGCAAGAGCTTTTAACAGATGAGAACCTGTTTTTTGTAAGTCATCTCTTGTAAGCTGCTTTAAATACTGCACTCCTCTGGGCGGCAGAAACTGTAGGCCGGAATTTTTCTGAAACCAGTCTGAACCGGATACTTTGACTGTCCAGTATTGTTCCCAGAAAGAAAAAAATGCATGAATATCCGGAGCTGCTTTCTTACCGGCAAAAGCGGCACACCATTGGGTCACCAGCTCATCAGCATTACGCGAGGGATCCCAAAGTAATTTCAGCAGCACAAAAAATTTCGGACCTTCAAGCCAATCCTCTCCGGGATACGCTTCTGCATAATAATGTCTGACATTATTTGCCGCAGCATATTTAATATATTCATCCATTTTACGGAAATATACCCGTGGAATGAGATAAAAGTTACACCCATAGACGTAATCATACCAGCCTAGTTCCGCCCCATGCTTTGTCCATTCCTGATTGCGTTTCTGGTCTTTTTTTTCTGCGTCTTTATTCAGCCAAAGCATTCGATCCTTACATAAAAAGGGGACTATGGATTTATGCAGTTTTACTCCGTAGGGAGGATCGTACACATCATCATACGCCAAAAGACCAAATGTGATTCCCGGATTTTTTAATAATACTTTTTTTGTAACTTCATTACACCACTGATAATATGCCATTGATTTGCTTGGAAATCCGAGCGAGCTTATAACATTACCGTTTTGTGCATTGCATTCCGCGCATTCACAAGATCCCTGGTGGTCATTTACCGCGAGTGAAAAGGAATTATTCCTGATAAAAGGCCTTTGCGCTGATGATTTTAAAATTTCTGAAATGCGCGAAACGGCCTCATCTGCGGAGTCCGGGGCGGAAAAGCATGGCTGCCAGCCGATTGTTGATGCAGGAAGATACCGTTTGCCATTAATTTCCGGATAAAACTCAGGGTGTGTATTAGTATATACCGATGGTGGAAATACTGAATGCAAATTATGATGAAAATGGATAATTTTTCCTGCACCATTCCGTCTTGCCCATGCCCATTGTGTTTTAATATACGAAACTTTAGAATCCTGCGCAAGAGGGCTCAGCATACGCGAACGAAAAGCGGGTACACTTTGAAGAGACTGCGGTTTTAGAATCAATGATTTATGCCGGGGAACAATTTCCCCCGTATCTCCGGGGAAAAGCCACTTGATACCAAGAAAAGTTTCGAGAAATCCGTATATACCGAAAATAATTGCATCATCTGTATTTCCGGTGATGTAAATTTCATTATTGTCTGAAATTAATATTTTATATCCGTCATCACCTAATTCCTGTGTGCCTGCCAGGTTTTTGTCAATACTGCCGTAACGGAAAAATATCTTAGTTGCACTCACATCAGATAAAGGTTCAGGTACTATTAATGCTTTTGCTCCCGTAGATTTATTCAAATATCCAGCCAAATCATCCACTGCATTCCGGATGTCGGGAGAACAGTTTTCGGGGAGGACAATTTTAAAAACAGACTGACCGTTCACAAATAGAGGCGGTTTCGGGACGTTTGCGGAACAATAAGTGAAAAAAATCGCGAAAATCACAAGTATTGAAACACTAATTTTAATTATACTCATAAAAAAAACCTTTTAGTATATTTATTTATAACATTATAGTCTAAAAATTGGCAAAAGTCAAGAAAAATATTTAAAAGACAAATTTGCATTGATTGCGAATAACAATTTATTACAATAAAAAATTCAAAGATGAGTTAATTGACTTGAATTGACGCAGTTCGTTATCGGAATTTGTTTATTTCTCCCGTTATTTACCTCTGTTGAAACCTGTGTAATGCGGAAAGAAAGTGCGTGATCTACGCAGTTCTCCACCATACGCTGAACCGCCGGAGTATCGGTAATTTCCGGGTTCAACCATTCCTTTCTGACCGGCGGCGGTACTACCAGCGGTTGCCGCGAGTGAATTTCGGATAACGGTACGTGCGAAGGCATGGTAATGATGCTCATCGAATTAATATTTTCGCCGTTTTTCGGATTTTTCCAGGTATCCCACAGTGCAGCGAGGCTAAGCAGTTTTGTATCTGAGGATTGTATCATAAACGGTATTTTATCCTTTGTCCATTCAAACCAGCTGTCAACGGGAATGAGCGCTCTCCTCCTGAGAATACACTCTCTGTATACAGGTTTAATAAAAACTGTTTCAGATCTGGCGTTGAATGTACGGGTAAATGAGAGCGGGTCTTTTGCCCAGCGGGGAATAAGTCCGAATCGCAGGCGTGTGTAACTGATTTTTTCAGAAAGCCCGATTATGCCGCCGGCAATCTCTGAAGGGCAGATGTTGAATAAATCGTTATGCGTATATCGGATATCCGTTACATAAAACTCAGCCTGAAGTTCTTCACTATCTCTTTTACGCTGGTTAATTCTTCCGCACATATCTGCGTTAAAGGGTAAAAAATATTTAGATTGCTGATTAACCGGTAAACTCTATTTCGGCGGAATCGGCGCTGTATGAACCGAACATTTCAAAACCGGACACAGCGGCATTAGTAAGTGCAAGGTCTGCGAGAGTTTGAGGGGATTCCATTCCGGTGGTGCAGTCTCTGAGTAAAATGCAGCAGTATCCGCGGGTACGCATTGCGGGAATACCGTAATCACGCAGCTGCACACACGCGTTTGCGTTAAATCCGCAGAACAGGAGAAATAAAATATTTTCTTTCCGGCAGTAACGGTGCAGTTCAAGTCCGTTTGCAATTACCGCATCGTTTCCTGAAGGTTCCGCGCCCGGGAAAAAAGTTCTTTTTTCTCTGAGCGTATCAAGTTCTTTTTCGCGCGGTTCAACAGGATATGCCCAGCGGCTGTATTCTCCGGTTCGTGCGCGAAAAGCGGCAGGCGGCCAGGAGTCGTCTCCTAGTTCACAAAACTCTTTCATTTCAGAGTCGTCTATCATACGAATCCACCACGGGTTTTGCCTTGCAAGCGGATTTGAAGGTGCGTGAATTATACGCAGGCCGTGTGCACGGGAACGGTTCAGAAAAGGAATAACTTTTTTTACGGTGATATCTGCAACACGCGTATTGCATGAGTGCAGATAATGAGAATTCCATACATCAATAAGAACGAGTGCGGTCTGTGCCAAAGGGATGCCCCACTGCAGCACGCGGGGACCGGTTGTCTCTTCGCTCCAATGCTCTCCGGGATCGGTATGCCATCGATGGTAACGTACGGGTAAATTGATTTGATGCTGATTCATATATAACCGGTGTATTTTACAATAGAGCATTAAAATATGCTACAATTCAGGTACATACTAAGTTTAAATAATGACAACTCAAATGTTGCTTCGTTTTTTTTTGCCTGTTCTGCTTATTATGCCGGGATTATCCGCCAGTGAATTAGTACGGATACACCCTGATACTTCGGTTCTCGGTGTGTGGCCTGAAAAAATGCTTATTACCGGAATTAATAGCACAGTTAAAATTATCCTCTACGGGTATGATTCAAACGGAACAAAGGTTACTGGCCAGGCCACAAATACAGTTACTTTTTCAGTCATCGGGGCAAATATAGTAAATCCTAAAGCAGTTTACGAATCAAATGGAAATTTTATTGCAGAATATATTCCGTTTTTTACAGGCAAAGACAGGATTACTGCGGCAATAGACGGAACAAATGTTACCGCAGATCTGGAGAGAACAAGCGACGGAGTATACAATCTCGAAATAACAGAACTCTCGTATGCAAGAGCTACAGACATTGCCGGCAAAGCGAGAGCTCTTGGAGGCGGTAATCTTGCAGTGTATACATCCGCAAACCCGGTGATTGATAAAAATCAATTCGATATTTATTACGAATGTCGTAAAAATACTGTCGTCAGTCTGGTGCTGAAAAATCTGCATGGTAATGTAATAAAAGAATTTTTTACAAATGTAAAAATAAGTGAAGACGGATATAACGCACTTCTGGATCAGCGTTTATTGATTGAGCGAGGCATGTATCTTCTGGTGTACCTCGTTGATGCACAGGGAACAGTGACGCAGAATGTGTGGAAATTAATTAAGAATTAGAATAAAAATGAATATTTTAATTGTTCTTTTTTCATTTCTGGTATGTGTGCTTTGCGGAAATGACCGGGTTCCGGCCATATATCTAATAGAACCTTTTCCGGAATGGTCATCATTTGGTCCGGCATCCCCTTTTGTGTTCAATACCAGTCCCGGCCTGCGTTATAATCCTTCCACCGCCGCATTTATCTCTAACGATGATTTTACTTTTGCGTATCTGCCGACTGACATTTCAGCCGATACCACCACCACCGGATTTTCTTTTACAAGAAAGATCAACAATCAGTTCAGGCTTGGCGGATATTTTTCGATGCTCAGCAGTGTGAACGTTATAACCATAGGTGACGAACCTCTTGGCGACGGCCTCGGAGGTTTTCAAAATTATCTCATCGTGCCTTCACTTTCTTATAAAATCAATTCACGTTTTTCGGCAGGAACTGAATTTGAAATGAATTTTCTCAATTGCGCACAGTCCGTTACAATGGAGCCTAATATCGGTTTTGCGGGAAGCTTTACCCATCCCGTATTTTCATCGGGGATTTTTATCAAAAATGTAATTTCGCCATTTTCCGGATTTGATGCGCCGTTTATGATAATTAACGGCAATTCGCTCCATTTACTGAAAAACCATCTGATTATCGGAGGGGGAGTTTTTTACCGTTTAAGTGACGGTCATGCGGGACCTGCAGCAGGGATTAAAATATCATTTCTGAGGTTTTTTGATATGTACGGTGCGTACAATGACGGGAGCGTATCCGGCGGTCTTGGTGTCAAATACAGTTCTTTCAGGTTTAATTATGGCTTCCGGAGAGAACTCGGGTTTTCCCAGATATCCGATATTACCTCTTCAGTTAATCATTCCCTTGAAATAACTGTATTTTATGAAATGAAGGATTTCAGAGATCCGTTTTTTTTCCAGAAAAAGATTGATTCACTAAATATGTATATGACTGAAGGGAAAGAGCACTATCAGCAGACAAACTATGCACTCGCCGCAGAAAGTCTGAAAAAAGCCCTCCGGATTGAGCCCGGCTACCCCATGGCCATGCAGCTGTTAAAAACAATCAACAACGAAGTTGACGCGATCAAGTCTTCGAACAGGATTGAAGGCACCGCGCATTTTAATAACGGTATGTACGTTATGGCTGCGACCAACTTTAAACGGATTATTGAGTGTGATCCTTCCGATAAAGACGCAATTCAATACCTCGATAAAATTAAAAATCTGAGTGATGAAGTATTCGGGAAATTATACCTGTTTGCAGAAATTGAAATGCGGAAAAAAAACTATGAAGACGCGCTTTCTTACTGCGATCAAATTCTTTTTCTCAACGCTGACCATGACCGGGCTGCCGGTCTCAGGGCAACACTGCTCAGAAAAACAGAAGAAGAAAAAGATGCGCTGCAAAAAGAGCGAATAGGAAAAGAAATCCTGGAAAAAGCCAATTCGCTGCTTGATGCACGTGATTTTGAACAGGGTATCACTCTTCTGAAAGAGGCGAGACAGTATTTCCGCGATAAGGAAAAAATCGATACACTCATTGCACAGTCGGAACAGTACAGGAAAGATTCGGAATTATATAACCGCGCGAATATTTATTATAAACAGGCATTAACCGCATATGCACAGACCAATTATCATCTCGCGCTGACTAATCTGGAAGCGGCGGTAAAAATTTATCCGCAATATTCCGATGCACTGATTAAGCAGAGTGAATTCAGCGCAGAACTCAAAGCTCTGGTTAAAAATCATACCCAGAAAGGCGTCGCTGCGTTCGAGAATGAAAATTATGCGGAAGCCGAAGCGAACTGGCGGTTCGTGCTGCAGATCGATCCCCGGAATCAGCTCGTGAGCGGTTATATTACTCTCCTTGCTGAAGAAAGAGTTTCCAGAAAAGATAATTTCTACCGGATGGGAGCGGCAGCATTTCAGCGGAAAAAATACGGCGATGCGGTTATTAACCTTCAAAAAGCGGCGGACCTGGATCCGTCTGATGAGAAAACCAAGAATTTATTAGAACAGGCGAAAATCGAGCTTACAAAAGCGACCCGTTTGTATAAAAGCCGGGGTATGGCGCTTTTTTCTGAAAAAAAATACGATCCCGCCAAAAGGCAGTTTGAGCTGCTGTTGGAAATTGATCCGGAAAATGAAACAGCAAAAAAATATCTCCGGGATATTGACCGTATTGTAAACAGCGCGGCAATTTACGGCAGAGCTGTGGTATTTTTTGAGAACCGCGAATTTGAACGCGCTAAAGAAGAATTTATCAAAATCATTACCCCGGAGGGCGGGTATAAAGATTCCGGGCAATACCTGGTCAGAATAGACAACGAGTTGGCCAAAAAAGAAAAAGAAGGAAAATTGCTGAAAATGTTTGAAGAAGGTGCAGTCAGCTTTCAGCGTCAGCGGTTTGCAGAAGCAATAAAAATATGGGAAGAAGTAAAGGCAGCTGATCCGCAGAACAATCTAGTCAGTGAGTATATCAAAATTGCTGAAATTAAATTAAAGGAAATTACCGATGTTAACTACAATAAAGCCCTTGCCGCAATAAAAAAGGGGGACTGGCTTACCGCCCGCAGCGAACTTGACATCGCCCATGAGGCAAACCCTCAAAATCAAAACCTGATTAATAAAAGAACGGAAGTTGAATTTAAAATAAAAGCGCACATGGAAGAACTTATGCGCGGCGGCAGTCTCTCGTTTGCAAACGGTTCATATGCAAAAGCTGCTGAAAATTTCGAACTAATTCTTAAATACGAACCTTCGCATGAAGCCGCAGAAGAAAAAAAGCTTCAGACCGTCCTCGCCGGGGATTATCTTGCAAAAGCAGTTGAAGCTGAAAAAAAGAAAAACATTCCCGAAGCGATAGTAATGTACAGAGAGATTCTCAGCATCAATCCTTCCGACCGCCAGGCGGTTTCCAAAGCGGACCGCTTAACCCGCGATCTCAGAAAAAACATTGATGCCGCGGTGGAAGAGGGCAACAGATATCTGCAGGAAAAAAAATATTATCAGGCATTGCAGATGTGGGAATCTGTACTGCCCGTAGCGTCTGAAATGCAGGCCGTCACTCTTAAGAAACAAATTGAAGAAACAAAAACATTGACAGAACGGCTTAAAAAAAACGCACTTGAAGCGGCCGGCAGAGAAAGAAGAAGTAATAATCTTGCGCAGGCTCTGCGGCATTATAATGCATATCTTGAACTCGCTCCGAATGATGCCGCGGTTATACGGCAGCGAAACGAAACATCGGCCGCGATCAATGCGCAAAGCAAAAAAGCCGGTGAAGAAAAACAGGAGCTGATCAGGATTGGGTTTGCCCGCGGTATTGAATTGTATCAGGCCGGGAAGTTTAAAGAAGCAATCAGCCAATGGGAAAAAGTTCTTGGTATGGATCCCGGAAACGAAAAAGCCAGGAGCTACATTGCCCGCGCCAGAGCAAGGCTGGAACTTCTCGGACAGTAACGTGCCATTCCGCCGGAAAAAAATAGTAGTCACAGCGGTAATGTGGGCCGCAGTTATCCGGTTTTCTGCCCTTGGTCAGTGGATTTCCCCTGAGCTATCCGCCTTACCGAGTAAAAACATACAGGCAATTTTTCACTATGATGGTAAAACTTTTTTGGGTACTGCCCGCGGTGTATATGAGTATGAATCCGGACTACAGACGGTTACCCGCATTAAGGGGCTTCCTGAGGTATATATCAATACTCTGTACATTCAAAATGATACGGTATTTGCCGGTACCCCCGAAGGCCTGTATATATACAGCCTCAAAGACGGTTCGCGGATTATTCTAAACCGTGAAAAAGGGCTTCTCGGAGATGCGGTTACTTCACTTGCCGGGAATGAGAAATATTTATATATTGCCTCCCAGTGGGGAATTAATGCCTATGATTTCAGTACCGGCCGGTTGACGCCGTTTACCTATAGTATTCTCGACGGTCTGCCGTCGAATAATGTCCTGTTTCTTTTGTGTACTTCTTCGTATGTGTTTGCGGCGACCGATAAAGGCGTCGCATGGAAAGAACGGTTTGGTCCATGGCTTCAAACAGAAAAAAGCTCCGGGGTAAGCCAAATACAAATTAACAGCCTTGCGCTGATTAAAAATACTCTGTATTGTGCGTCCCAGGGCGCGGGATTGTTCATAGTAAATATACATACGCTGATGACTAAAAATATTAATGTGCACAGCGGAAAAATTCCTGATGATTTTGTTTTGTCGCTTCGGGCAGATGGTGAGTATTTATGGATAGGTACCTTCGGCGGGGGAGTGCAGCATAATGTCAATGATGAAACCTGGACCGCGTTCTCCGGCATGCCGGCTGAAAAAAATGCTGAAAAATTCGCTGATACCGCTGTTAATACTATTTCTATTGATAATAATTACGTATTCATCGGTACGGTGGATTACGGATTTGCCTTTATGGATAAAAAAGTTCCGGGTATCCGCATCAGTCCGTCATTACAATACAATAAAGATGTACAAGGTGCCCCCAAAAGAGTACTTGAATTATCAATTCAGGCCGGCGGGAAAAATCCGTTAACAGATGTCGCCATTGGGTATCGTGATGTATTAATCGATAAGCCGTACAGTAAAGGAATAACTGTCCTTCCGGTCCGCGCTGCGTACAGAAATGAAAAAGCCGCGTATATATGTTTTGCTGAAAACAACCTTCTTCCGATGCTGTGGCGCTTTGCGGTAACCGTTTCTATTGCCGATTCGAAAGGTCAAAAAAACACTGCAGAAGAAATTTTTCTTTATGACAGTGAAACTCCGGTTCTTGATTTTCTTCCTTATAATCAATATACAACCAATACGGTAGTACGCATTCAGGGAAGGTACAGAGATTTTACACTCGATCAAATCAGCGTGTACCCGGTAACGAGCCAACCCAGTATTTCCATTAATTCCATGTTTAAAACATTTTTTTCAATGCTGCCTCTTGCTGAAGGCCGGAATGATTACACATTTACCGCAGAAGATCTGTGCGGAAATGCGGCAATCCGGAATATTACTCTGTACAGAGATACTGCAGCACCGGTCGTGCCATGGAAAAGCGGAATAATTGAAGTGCCATGGGAAAACGATGTGTTAAAAATTCCATTCAAAGAAGAAAATCTTGACAGATCTAGAGTGTATGTTATAGCCGGCGAAAAGAGGATGACTGCTGATTCGGATTTGGGTCAAAGTAATATTTCTGTGAGACTTAATGCCGGTACTACTCCCGTGCCGTATACACTGGTACTGCATGATTTGGCCGGGAATAAAACCGAGTTTTCGTTTCTTTTAAAACAAGTACATAAAGTACCCGCACTCCTTCTGGATTCAGACCGTTTTTTTGCAAAGGAAAAAATATATACGCTTACCGGCAATGCGTACAGCAGCAGTCAGCTTGAAATAACCGTTACCCCCCACGGTTCGGTGCCGATAAAGGCCGCGTATAACTCCATGGATAAAGTGTTTAATGCGAAACTGACTTTAAAAAAAGGAGAAAATGTGGTCCGCATTAACGCGAAAAATTCTGAAGGATATGAGGCAAACCGGATTGTATCTGTTTTTTACGCGCTTGATCAGGCACTCCAAAGCGGATTCGTATCCATCGATAGTACTCCGCAGGCGGTTGTTCCGCCTGATCCCCCTCCTTCACGGACGGAAGTATCAGAGGATACAGAAAATCAAATCGCAATACTCAGCGGGCAGCTCGCGCGGCTCAATAGGGAAAATGCGGAATTACGTGCACGAACAAGCGACAAAACGATGAAAATAATAACAAATACTATCGTGAAAAACGAAAAGGCACGGAACGAAGATGAAGACTTTTTTCTACACCGGCCATGTTTAATTGTCATTTCCTTTAATGCCGATAATAGCAGTGAGACCGTCCGGATTGCGGAAAAATACTATAATTCCGCATCTTTTATTGAATATATTGCATCAATTAACGCTTTGATTTCCCCTGAAATGATAAAAAGAAATAAAAAAATAATTATTGCAAATCAAACTTTATTCAATATAATGCAGCAAAATACCTCAAAAGATTTTATCGGTATTTTACAGATAGCGTCAGCGGCGCTTTTTAATAATACGGCAGAACGAAGTGTGTCGCACGCATTGGATAGTATTCCCGCAGTGTTCAGGATTTGCAGAGTCAGTTATGAAGCTAAAACCGGTGTATTGTCTTTTTTGCCTTTTCAGCGGAATATACCTGCACAGGGAATACATTTCAGGATTGAACGGTTCAGAGCAGTGTTGGATATTAATTTTAAATAGGCATAACCGATACATATAGCAATTTATGAAAAAGAATATCGGCTTTTTTTTAATTCTGATTACATTCAGTCTGCTGCTTCATTTCTCAGGGTTGTTTTTTTTAAAATATTATCTCCGTAATACAATACTCCGGCACACCGGGGAAATAAACCGGCATCTTGATGCGCTGACTGCAAAACCGCTCATCAGGGCAGCTCCATTCCTCATCGCAATGAACCAGCAGGTTCAGGAAATATCCGATCTCATTAGTCAACACGCATCAGTGTTTTCTCAAAAAAAAGTTTTTTCAGATAAGTGCGGTATTATTCTTATGAATTCATCGCATAACCTGCTTTTATCGTATCCGGCGACAATTCCAATGCGGGGAAAAAACAAGGACATGTGCAGCGCGTCTCCAGGCGGAATATGGGAAAACGGTGATGAAAAAATATTTTTTACCACGAGAGAAATACGAAACATTTTCGGGGAAATAACCGGATATGTGACTATGACCGTTCCGGTCGCCGCATTAATAAAAATCCCGCCTTTCTTTTTTACGTTTGATAAAACCGATAATTCAAAAATTATCAGTATTGATTTTTCAACCGGAGCAAAAAAACCTCTGCCCATTTTTCTGAAAAAAGGCGTGTTAACCGCATCGCAGCCGGTTTCCATATTGCCGGGAATGTCAGTTCTTGCTGCAATCAGGTTTTTCATTCAATACAACAGCATTGGCATTATTGTACTAATGATAAGTTGTCAATTATTAAAAAGGAAAATCGGTTTATTTCCGAAAAAGGAAAAAAAGAGACGGAAAAAAAATTATAAAAATGAGGCATTGAATACTGAGGTAAATACTGATACGGACACAATATCCGGACAGACCAGACGCGATCCTGTCGTCCCGGGCTACATTGTGGTAAAAGAATCCGAACTAAAGGGCAAAATTGTGTATAGCCCCGCGGTATCTGTCCCGAATTCTGTGATATCAGCGCATGGATCCGCACTGGGAAAGAAAACAGGTCTGGTGACAAACACGGGAATAAAAAAAAAAATATATTATGAAGGGCAGTTCAACACTTCACGATATGGTCAGAATTGATCTTGACAGATATGAATACATGCGTACACATATTGCTGAGAACGAGTCTGAAAACGAAATAGTAATTAAAAAAACAGAAAAATCCGGAGAACCGGAGTTGTGCCGATCAGCATACAATGAATTTATCTGTGTGCCGGCTTGCGGGAACAAATGCGGGAAACAATGAAAACACGGGCTAAAGTAATTTCTGTGTGCAGTCAAAAAGGCGGTGTAGGTAAAACGACCACCGCTCTGGCATTATCCGCTTCATTTGTGCTTGCCGGGAAGAGCACCCTGGTGATAGACATTGATCCCAATGCGCATATCAGCGCAATTCTTTCAAAGGACAGCGCGCAGTATACAAAAACTTCCGCTGATTTGCTGATGAAAAAATTTTATTCACATAATATTATTATTTCCCAGGCCATGCCGGTACACTATATTCCCGGAGGGGATGGACTGGTGCAGTATGAAAAAAAAGATCCGTTTTTTAAAAAATCATGGTACGGCCGGCTGAGGAAAAAAATAAGCAGATTTGATTATGACTATATTATAATTGACACACCCACAACGATCGGGAGTCTTCTTTACACAGCTGTGTGTGCAAGTGACCTGACGGTTATTCCTGTCCAGCCCGAACTTTCCTCATTGAAAGGACTGGGTCTTTTTTTAAAAACGGCAAAATCATTGAAAAAATATATGCCTGACGGGTTTGATTACACAATTCTTTTTACAAATGTAGTGTATACGCCGGAACGGAAAACAGCTATCGACAGTTTTTTTAAATCAAAAATCGGCAAAAAATGCAGTACTGAAATAATTGAACACGATTGCGCATTCATTGATGAATTATTTTCGTGCAATCCGGATACCGGGCGGCTTTCCTCATCAGTTACATTTCAAAAATACAATAAGGTTTCTGAAAGGTTTTTCATATGAGCGCATACGGGTATTCCGGCCGGATTAAATCCATAATCAGTCAGATCGAGGGGACTGATGAAGGTGATACAAAAACTAAAAAATCAACGGTAATACACAGAGAAAAGCAACCCGCAGCGCGTTTTTCGATATTATATAAACTCACTATTCTCACCGTCCTGGTTATAATAACCGTTATCAGTGTGGTCGTCGGAGTCGTTATTCAAAAAGAGAAAAAAACAGGTTATGCGGTCATGGAGGAAAAAGCCGTGATTATCGCATACGGACTGGCGCGCAGTGTGCTTGATTTTTTAATTGATCCGGACTTTTATTCCAGCACCATGCGGCGGCGGGAGGTTATAGGTTTTAATATTGCGCCGGCATTTCAGGAAAATGCGCTCACATCCGGCATTATGTATATTAAACTGTATGATAAAAACAATCAAATCGTCTATTCCTGCGGGCAGATCGATCAATCCGTACGCAGTGTTCCCCGATTTACCGTCGACCTTAGAACCAGCAGTAAGAAATATCAGTTTTCAAAATATCACATACAAAAAAATACTGAGGAAGTCAGTTTTGTTACCGCGCTGAATAATTTCGCCGATGATATTAAGAGAGATGGAATATCTGAAACCGGTTTCCGTAAACTGCTCTATACCATACTCAATCTTGAAGATAACCTCTACAACATCGCGTATCCGGTAATGCCTGCAGACGCCCGGCGGCATACCGGACTCATTCACATAGGAGTGAGCCAGAAAAACAGCAATAATCAAATCGTCGAAATAGTCGCTGATATTCTCAAAATGGCTTTTTTTGCTCTGATATTCGGAATTATTCTCGCCCTCATTTTTGCAGTCCTGTTCACGCATCCAATACGCAAAGTCACTGCGTCTCTTATTGCCGTTTCAAAAGGCAATCTTGATCAGTATATCCGGCATAAATCAAGGGATGAAATCGGCGTGCTCACATGGAATTTTAATTATATGACCGCAGAACTCAGAGAAAAAGAAAAAATGCGCGATCGTTTCGGAAAAGCAGTATCTGAAGAAATTATGGATGTAATGATGAGCGGTTCGCTTGAACTCGGCGGGGAAGACAAAAATGTAACCATGCTGTTTTCGGATATACGGGGTTTTACAGCATTAGCCGGCAACCAAACTCCCGGTGAAGTGCTCAAAATGCTTAATGATTATTTCACCCTTATGGAAGATATCGTTAAAAAGAATATGGGAGTTATTGATAAATATGTCGGTGATGAAATAATGGCGATTTTCGGCGCGGTAAGTGAAAACCAGGACTCCGCCGAAAATGCCTGCAGAACAGCTGTGGAAATGATACTCGCGCTTGAGGAATTAAATACCAGCAGGGAAAACGAGCAAAAACCTCCTATCCGCATCGGTATCGGTATTAACAGCGGTGTGGTTACCGCAGGAATGCTCGGCAGCAGAAACCGGATGAATTATACTGTAATCGGCGACACCGTGAATATGGCTTCACGGTTATGCGATGCTGCAGGGACAAGGGGCACAAACCCAATCGTTATTGCAGAGGGAACGTATCAGCAGGTCAAAGATTTTGTACTTGTGCGGTCAGGGACTCTTCTTGCCGTAAAAGGGAAAAACGTTCCCGTTCCTGTGTATGAATTAATCGGCGTAATTGCCCGTGAAAAATCAAATCAGGTTAAACTGGGGATCAGTAATGCGGAGACTGTACGTACAGACGGCAAAGAAGGCGAAGCGCGTCAATACGAACGTCTGACGGTCACAAAAAAAATTGACGCTTTTTTCCGGCAGATTAATTCAAATAAAAACCATGGTATTACCGAGTTCGCGGATTTCAGTTATAGCGGTCTTAAATTTTTAAGTGCTCGCAGTGCTGCAATTGGTGAATATATTGAATTAAAAATGCACATGGATGATTATTTAATCCGTTTCATCGTCCAGTGCCGCCGTTGTAAAGAGGTTTCTCCGGAAGTATTTGACTTCGGCTGTCAATTCGTTACCATTTCCGGACATGATTTGCGTCTGCTTGCTTCATTATTCATACAGATGCCGGAAAAACAAAAACAGTGAGACTTAAAAAAATATGAATATTCAATATGGAGGATATTTATGAACATTCTTTTTCAAGGCGATTCAATTACTGACTGCGGCCGCTGCCACGAAACAACTGCAGCAAATACGTCACTCGGCGCCGGTTATGCAGCATTAAGCGCAGGGCGGCTGCTTGCGTCTCATCCGGATAAAAATTTTCAGTTTTTTAACCGCGGCATAAGCGGAAACCGTATTGTTGATCTCTACGCCCGCTGGAAAATCGATGGAATAAATCTAAAGCCGGATGTGATTTCAATTCTTATTGGTGTGAATGACACATGGCATGAATTCGGATCAAAAAACGGCGTTGAACCGGCACGATTTGAAAAAATATACCGTATGCTGCTTGATTTAACAAGACAGCACCTGCCTGATGTCCGGTTAATAATCTGTGAACCGTTCGTTCTTCCCTGCGGTGTGGTAAATCATGACTGGGTTTCAGAAATGAATGAACGGCGAGGAATTACAGAAAAATTAGCCTATGACTACAATGCCGCATACATAAATTTTCAGGAACTTTTTAACAAAGCTGCACAAAAAGGATCTCTCGACTTCTGGCTCAGAGACGGAGTTCACCCTACATTGGCCGGCCATACAATCATGTCTGATGAATGGGTAAAAACATTTTATCCTCTTATGAATGTCCACTAGTTTTTAATAGGATACGCCAAGGGGATATGCAACCGTTAATTGATACTGGTGTTTATTATGCATTTTTTCAACAAGCGCCGTGGAAAGGTTTCCCACACAGGAATTTTTGCGCTGCAAATTCCTGTGTGGGAAACCTCTCCACTTGGCAATAGGAAATAGTATTACTGTATAGAATATTTTCATTTTCGCAGCAGTTCTGCTTTCTGTAGCACAGTGGAAGGGTTTCGCCGCTAGGTAATTCAGAGCGGCGTCAAGAATGGAGAAAAAGACAGGAGGTCTTTTCCCCATTCTTGCCGAGTGCAGACCGACGCCAGGAGGGCGGCGGCAAACGTCCGCCTGGATTACCTAGCGGCGAAACCCCTTCCACGTCGCCTATAGAAAAATCCTTTAATTCTTTTTTCATATCGGAAAAGCCTTAATATTCCTCACATATTTTATTATATTTACCGATTATAATAATAATCCCAAAAATGGAAAAACCATGTCCGTAAAAAAAATAGCCGTAATTACCGGAAAATGCGTTCTTTTGTCTTTTATCGTTATTGGAATCATACTTTTTCTAAATCAGAGAAAAATAGCAGAAAGTGTGTACGGAGGTTTTTTAAGTCAGGTATTCCATAATTTTACTGCCTCAGTCGGAAGAAACGGCCCCGCTGCGGTCATAAAAAACTGGTTCAGTGTAGAAACAGATAATTTTAAAGTAAGTGAGCGGGAAAAGCTGGTCCAATATAAACTTCAGATACTCGCAAAAAGCCTCAATAATTACTTTTCAAGCCTTCTTTCTTCTACTGCTGACCTTGTTTCTTCTGCAGTTATTTTGCGTCATATGGACGGGGCAATTTATAATGCCGAGCAGAACCGGGTAAAGAATAATCTTGAAACCTATATGAAAAACAACAGCGACATTATGGAAGTATCGCTATGGAATATTCAGGGCGATCGTATTTCCTCGGTTAAATACCGCAATATCAGTACATACCTGGTAAACCGGAATATTTTTTCAATGCTGCGCGATAAAAGCAATATTTTACTTAAAAGCAGTGAAAGTAAATACCTGATCCTCATCAGTGCGGTTAAAAAGGAAGGTCTTATTACCGGATATATTTCTCAGACGCTGAATCCGGTTTTTTTTACAAAAATCCTTGATTTCCTTAATATTAACGACAATTTATTTTATATTAAAAACACGGATAATGAACTTGTCCTTGATAATTATCCCGCATATCAGTTTATTAATAACGAGCAGAGTTACTCCTACCTCTTTTACCGGAAACTTACCCGGGCGCGGGAAGAAAATCTCGCGATCGCCATTGACAAAGTTTCGTACAGTCTTGGAGTAATAATCGAAGAAAATAACGCAGCCGGGCAGCTCATTTCTCTTACCGCGCTCACTATCATAATTATCTTATCTCTTCTACTGACTAATTTTATCTGGAATAATACCGTACATCTCCTTTCATCATTCCGCGGGAATGAAAAAGAAATATTTGCGGCGACTCCGGTCAAATCAGAACCAGGGCCGATGCCGTCGGTTAGGGTAACGCAAAGAGCCGTGCACACTGAAGATGAATCATTCGAAGACAGTATAGACCGTGAAATAGAAAAGCTCAAGAAACGGGCATTTGTGCATGATAATCAGGTACTTGTCGCGGATAGTTTTGTTCATAAATAAACGTATTCCGGCACGATGGCGAAACATATTTCTACGCCGCTTTCTCTGTTTATTTCAATAATAGTTTTTTTTCTTACCCTTCACACCGTTTTTTTTCGTTCAGTGCCATATATATCAATCAGCAGGAATGTGCATCAGCAGACGCTGGATGGGTTTGTTCAAAAAGTAAATACATATATACGCTATGCAGACCGGCAAGCGAGAATTATTCATGAAAATATGGATAATGCAGCAGTTTCATTTGACCCTGATCTTGAAGATGAAATTAAAAAAAACAAATATTTCCTGGGTTTAACCGTTATCAATGACAAGGGAGTGCAGGTATATAGCCATTTTTCCAAAAAACAACTGGCAATCCGCGATGCTGCTGATAAGGGGTTTGCAGCGTCAAAAAATCTGAGCAGTCTGTTTATCAGCATTCCCGCCAGCGCCAATTTTTCAAAAACGCATACTTTGATTTTCAGTTATAATTTCAGAGATATGCTGACTGATGCATGGAAAGAATTAGGGCATGATGTTTTCGATTTTCATGCAGTCAAAATGAATCTCATTTTGAATTTTTCTCACTCGGCAGAATCAAAGGATATCTTCGATCAGCGTATTCCGTATACGGATAATCCTGATGGATATGTTCTTATGGTTCGTGAACGTATTGGTGTGCTATTCCGGGGATTTGAGAATATTCCTGTAAAAACTATCCTGATTTTTGATGCAGACAAATATCTCGGAATGCCTCTGCTGGCATTTATTGTTCTCAGTATTTTGTTGGTGCAGATATTTTTTTTATTTATTTTGTTTTATCTTCAGATAGTTAAACAGAAAACAAGTCATGAAATTCCCACCGAATCAGAAGAGACCGCATTGCCCTATACTGCACAAACCGATGATTCTTCAGATGTGTCTTTTGATGAGAGCGGAGATGAGACTCGTAATGAGTCACTGGATAAGCCTTTTGATGAAGATGAATTATTTGATTTTAAAATTAATAAGAAGATTTTGCATGAACCAAATACCGGCATGGCAACGACAGGAGATGAGTTGCCCGGCATTGAAGAAATCCCGGATTCTCTGTACACAGAAGCAGATGTCTTGCCGGCAAAAGATAATGAGTTAAAATCTCTGATAGAGGATGTTGCAGGATTCGCTCAGCCTCAGAAAAAGTTTCTGATGAATAAAAAGACGTATATTAAAGCGGCTCAGAGTATTCTCGCTCACTCAGAACAGTTCCGGTTTAAATCAGATAATATCCGTCTGTGTGATAATGCACTCATGCCGCTTTCTGCAAAAAAAATTCTGGTGTTAAGTCCTGATGAGGCTGGATGTTTTGCGCGGTTTCAAAATAAAGGCTTTCATGAAAAAACTGCAAGTCATTTCAAGCTGCCCATGGCCAGCGCGCTAGTTAAAAAGTATCTCGGAAAAAAAAAGGCTGTCTTTTTAAACCGTGATATAAACAAATCTTCATTTCTACATAGTGTTGTGGATGCGTCTGAACTGGGAGCGATTGAATGTATTATTCTGGTTCCTGTGGTCAAAAACGATATCCTCGAAATGGTTATTTGTCTAACTGATATAGAAAGCTTATGAATTCCCACGTGGCTGTCGAAAATAACATCACCACCAAACAAGCAGTCAGAGGTAAGATATTTGTCCTCCTGAAAAAATCTGTTCAATTTACCTGAATCCACCTGAAGACCGTGTTGTTTTGCGAAACGATGAGCCCAGTGGAACACAAGCATTGGAGTGAACTGTTAGTACGCCAATGCGAATCTGTAAAATCGCAAGAAAAGAATTTTGCTTCAAATGTCACGGTGTGATAGACTTGCTTGCCGTTTTTAAAATCAGATCTGGAAAAGTCATTGGTGACTGCTATTCACGTCATCGTAGTTGTGATGTACTTCATTTTCTTAAACGGATTGCAAAGATATTTCTACACACCTAAACATGCTTCGTGTCTCAATCAGATTGAGCTTTGGTTTCACACTCTCAATCAAAAATGCTTGAAGCGATTGTCTGTCAAGAGCGTTTCTGAACTTGAGTAGAGAATAACAGACTGGATATAAACTTATAACAGGCATTTCACCCATCCGTTCAATTGTCAAAGCAATCGTATTTTCACTAGTGCTATAATATCTCACCGCAAAAAATTTGCGTAAGTAATTAAATTCATCCACTCGTTCAGGCAATAGATGTACATTCCTTTCTGGGGTATCGGGACAGGACTATTATTTAAACACTTTACGGAGCCGGTTTACGACGCAGTGAAGTTGTCATGCTTGATATTACTGATGTCGATCTCAGAGAAAATATTATCTGTGTCCGGCGCAGCAAAGGTGGGAAAGGACGGTATGTGCCTCTTGGCAAAATTGCCCTTTTGTACATCCAGGAATACATAAGCGAAGTCAGAAAATATTTATTGTCTATTGAGGATATGGGGCAACCTGCCTTGTTTTTGAATAAGCATGGAAAGCGTCTTTATTGTGGAAGCATCAACCGTATGATTCGGGAGTACAGCCGGAAAGATGGTATGTATCACATTACCACGCATAAACTCCGTCACGCCTTCGCGCTTCATATGCTCAGACAAGGCTGTGATATCCGCTATATTCAGGAAATACTCGGCCATGAGGATCTTTGTACTACTCAGATATATACTACCATTTATGACGGAGATCTTCGGGAAAAAGTAGATCGGTATCATCCTCTTGAAGGCGGGGTTCATATAAATGATGAGCAGATACGGAGATTGAGGGAGATTTGAATTTGCGCAGAAGTTGATTCAAATGTATAATCATTTTAGTTGAATTTTGTAAAAAATTAACAAACTAACAAAGTCAGACGTAAAAAAATATGAAAGAAAAATATAATGTCTTAATAGAACAAGGTGAAGATGGCTACTTGATATCAGAAGTAATTGAACTTCCTGGATGTCATACACAGGCAAAGACTTTTGATGAACTGCTGCAAAGAACCAGAGAAGCAATCGAATTATTCTTGGAGGTACAAAAAGATTATCAGGTAGAGCATCGTTTTCTTGGATTACAACAGGTTGAAGTATAAATGTCGAAACTGCCACTTCTTACCGCAAAAGAATTAATGAAAATAATTGAAGCAGTTGGATTTAATTTTATTCGTCAGAAAGGCAGTCATATGTTTTTTGCTCATCCGGATGGAAGAACAACGGTAATACCAAGACACCCAGGAGAGCAAATTGACAGGGGATTGCTTCATAAAATAATCAAAAAAGATATACAGATTTCACTTGAAGAATTTATGAACATTAGATTCTTTATCATAGACATCTACGCTAAAAACGTAGATAAATTTGTGTAATAAAGTTTATTTATTATACAGCGAGAGGACAGAGGACAGAGGACAGTTGGTACTTACATAATTTTAGTTAGCTTCTGGCTTCTGTACGCTGTCTTCTGGTGTCTACCGACGAGGTCGGTTGACCTCTCCGGCTTTGCCGGCTTAGGTGAGTAGTAAATAAAAATTCCATATGGTCCTATCCTTAAATATTTTAAATCTTGCTATACAACATCAAAGGCGGAAGAATTTTCGAAAACCGCTCATGGCAAAATTTTTTAATACAAATTTTACTTACAGTTATGACCCCCTATACCGGCTTACCAATGTGCAGTACATAAACCCCGATAACGGCCGTTTTTATGACCATATTTCATACACCTACGATAACGTCGGCAACCGGTTAAGCCGCACGGACAAACTCGGCACCGAATCATACGAGTACGACTCGATGTACCGCCTCACCCGCGCAAACTATGCAGACGGAAACACGACCGCGTTTGAATACGACCCCGTGGGCAACCGCACGAAAATGATTGACTCCGAAGAAGGTGAAACCGCATACCAATACAACAGCGCGAACCAGCTCATCGGCAAACTCCACACCAGCCTGTTATCGAACATCACACAAACCGCATACACCTATGACCCCGCCGGAAACCTGAAAAAGAAAATAGAGAACACCGAAGAAACGATTTACACATTTGACCGCAAGAATATGCTCCTGAAAATAGACTACCCGCAAGTAGCTGTACCAAAACCCGCGAATGAATTCAAATACAATGTCTTCAAGCGGCGCACGTACAAAAAAGACAGCGAGGGTGAGCGGTATTACCTTTATGACGGCGACCACCTTATCTACGAGTACAACAGCAATGCTGAGCCGGTGAAACGGTATGTACACGGCCCAGGCATCGATGAGCCCTTAGCCGTTGAAGTCATCACTCCGGCGGGAACAGACCGACCCCGCACCGTACAGCGGTATTACCACCTCGCCGACGGTCTCGGATCAGTGAGTTACCTCATCAACGATGCCGCGAAAGTAATACAGGAACACCGCTACCGCGCATTCGGTGAACGTGCAAACACTGACGCCGGTCTCTCCCGCTTCACTTACACCGGACGGGAATTCGACATTGACAGCGGACTCTACTACTACCGCAGCCGATACTACGACAGCTCAGTCGGCAGGTTTATCAGCAAAGACATGGCGCGTGATGGGCTGAATTATTACACGTATGTGCAGAACAACCCGATACGGTATGCGGATCCGAGGGGTGAAGAGGGAATTGATACATCAGGTGAAACCGTTTGGGATGCTGAAAAGGGCACCTGGGTCCTTGCAGATGAGAAAAAAGGCGACCCGAAAAATGGAGAACAGAAAGAAGAAAAGATATCCGATGAAGCCGCTGAAAAGCGTAAAGAATTAGAGAATAAAGGATGGGATCCCGCATATTTAGATACATTATCAAGCGATGAATTAATTTTGGCAAGTTCCGCAAGAGATATAATGATGGATACGGAACTGGATGAACAAACCCGATCAGAAAAAATACTTGAAATGCTTGAAAGCGGCGGGTTGGACTTTAAGCTTGCTCAGGAAGTATTTAAAAATTGCATTGAAGAACATAAACAGGATTTTCATGAAGATATGCGATCCCTTGGTTTAGATGGACCAAAAGAAGGCGAGAACTACATAACCGCTGGTGTTGGATTTGCTCAGGGTTATATTGAAGACATTAAGAGTGTAAATACTGTTATCAATTTGATAAATAATGCATTGTATTATGAGGCAGAATATAGTGGCACTTCTGATGATCTGCAACTTTTTAAAACCTATGACAATAAAACGCAATGGGCGTATGATGTAGCAGAAGGATTTGCGAATATTGTTGATGAAGCAGGTGCCTCACGTATAAAGTATATGTTGGGAGCAAAGTATGATGTTGAAAAGGACGAGTTGTCTGGTCCACAAGCAACACACAAGGATTATGCTAAATATTTAGAAGGTAACAAAAACTTTATTGACTGCTCTGGATTTGTTGATATGGTCTATACTATTGTCGGATTACCTATTGGTCCAGGGAAGTCAGTTCACCAGTTTGCCGGTGCAACAAGGTTTTCCACAGAACCTGCTCAGGGAGCATTAGCGTATCTCAAGCCTGGAGAAGGAAGTGATATTTCACATATTGTAATATATTCTGGGTCCGGTTCTAATGGTCTTTATGAGGTTATTGATGCTTCCTCTGGAAGAGGAATACAAAAGAGAGAGTTGATTCAAAGTCAACAAGACAGAATTACTGTGCCAGACCGAGGCATAGTTTGGGATAAAATCAAAAAATACGATATAACCAAAGATTATTTTGGATTTTATGAATAATGATGCAAAGTAAAATCATAATCTTGTTTCTTTTTCTTTGTTCCACTGTTTCACCAGAAATAAAATATAAAAGCAAACTGTTACATCATATTAAAAGTACTGGTGATAATTATGAAATAGGTATTGAGAACGGTGGAGATGGTGAAATAGTCACCGGGTTTTATTTATATAAAGATAAAATTGTGGTCGCAAATCCGGCTCAGTTTGGAGTATACATTTTTGATAAAAATGCTAAGTTACTTGACATATTTACATCAAAAGATTTCGATGATAGAAATAGCTATTTTATCGGAGGATATCTTAGCGCCTTCAGTAATGTATTTCGTGCAATTGGGTATAAATTCGCGACTGAACGGCGTTTCATTGGTATATATAATCTTGACACACTTTCATGGACAGAAATTCCAAGCTTAGTGTTGCATGCGTCCCGCTTCTTACCGTTAGGTCAGGAGAAACTGCTGGTTTTAACAACTGAACCAAACCACCGAACTCTAAATGTAATTGATTCATCGGGTCAAAAAATAAACAGTCTTTTTTTCGAAGATATGCTTGATAATAATGAATCTATTCTATTTGGTAAATGGATATATGCCTATTCTGTAAACGGTTATACTAATCTGGAGTACAAAAGAAAATACACTGTTATAAATAAATATTCATTTGAAGACAAGCTTGATGGTAAAGTCAAAGGTCAATACTTTTTACCCAGAATAAATAATAGGCATATAGGTTCCATTGTAGGTGAATATAAGGATTATTTTATTCTCGGGCTGGAGTATTCATTCCTCGTGTATAAAATTCAGACAAATGGAAATTGCGATTTTTTGTTTCGTCAACGCTTACATACTGGTGGAAATGAATTAATGCCCCCCCCTGAGCGTCACAGAATGAATGAAAATGGAGTGATCCACTCAATGGTTTTTGGTGATGGCAGGGACTTGTTCATTTATGAAAGTACGCCGGTTGAGGAGTAAAGTAGTTCAGCGAATCTTCGTGTAATTTCTCGATAAAAAATACCATTTTTTAGAAAACATCAAAAACCAGCCAGACATCTGAAACCGGGGAGAATCGCCCACGATCCTACAACCGGCGTTAACAGAAATCTGGTCGTCGCTTCTATTGAAGCTCCTCCTTCGTGTTTTCGGGACCCGGCTTCGCCGACCCCAAAACACTGACCTGACTTCTTTTAACTTTCCGTTGTAGGACATGGGCGGTTAGAGAATCCGCATCGTGCGGGTGAACACGCGCAAACGGTTTCTACGGTAGTTCAGTGCAGTATGTTATAGTACCTTTTCGTAAAAAAAGAATAAAATAGTTACGCAATTGGGAATTTGAAGCGGCGTTGAAAGCATAAAAAATGCAGGATGCAATTTTTTATGCTTTCGCCGAGTGCAAACGCTGCCACGATGGCAGCGTCAAACGTCCGCAAAAATTCCCGATTGCGTAACTATTACCCACATCTTTCTGGTCATAAGCTCCGCCGAATTGACATCGTAGGATTTCCAGGCGCTTATTATAGAACACCGAGCATTGATACTAAAAATGTGTCCGGCTCTGTCCTCTTGTGGTGCTATCTGGCGCGGAACGAGGTAACCCGTTTGCGTTTTTCAACATAAAAAGTACCCTTCAGCCGACTATTTCGCATACGGCTCTGTGAACGTATTCAATATCACCGGGAGTCATTGCTGGATACAGAGGAAGACTGACCAGCTCGTCAGCGATTGCATCTGAAACGGGAAGATGCGGCTGCCCGCCGTTTTTTTTAAAATAATTCCGGTAAAATGTGAATTGGTTCACGGGGATAAAATGAACCGCGGTGCCTATTTTATATTTTGTTTTTAAAATATTTATAAAATCATTCCGGTGAATTGAGTGCAGGGCGCGGTTTACGCGGATTGTATAGAGATGCGTGGAGTGTGTCACGCCGGACGGAGTTACAGGCCTTTTAAAATCAAGGTCTTTAAAAGAATCATCGTACTGCGCTGCATATGCGCGGCGGATATCGTTAAAGCCGTCGAGTTTTTTCAGCTGGACCCTGCCTATAGCGGCTTCAATATCTGTCATGTTGTACTTATAACCGGCATGGTTTATGTCATATTGCCAGTTACCGTCGGCATGGTAGCGTTTCCATGCATCACGGGTTATGCCATGCAGCGCCAGTTCACCGGCTTTTTCGTACAGCGTCGCATTTCGAAAGGTGAGCATGCCTCCTTCTCCGGTGGTGCAGTTTTTGGTAGCATAAAAACTGAAACAGCCGTATGGTGAAAGCGCTCCGCATTTAACCGCATTGAGCGAAGATCCTGCGGCGTGCGCGGCATCTTCGATTACGGTGAGGCCGTTTTTTTGGGCTATGCGGTTAATAGCTGCCATGTCGGCAGGAAGACCCGCAAAGTGGACAGCGATAACCGCTTTGGTACGCGGGGTGATGACCGCTTCTATAAGAGATGGATTTATGTTCAGGGTGAGCGGATCGATGTCTGTTAAAACCGGAACCGCGCCGCAGTGTATGATTTGATTAACGGTAGCGGCAAAGGTGAGTGGAGTGGTGATGACTTCATCTCCCGGACCGACGCCCGCGCACATGAGCGCCAAATGGAGTGCAGCGGTGCATGAGCTCACCCCAAGAGCGTGTTCTGTTCCGGTGAAAGCGGCGAATTCTTTTTCGAATGTTTTTGTTTCTTTTCCGGTAGTGAGCCAGCCGCTTTGCAGAATACGCACGACCGCATCAGCCTCTTCATGGCTAAGACTTGGAAGCGCATAGGGTAGAAAATCAGATCGCAGTTTCATTGGTATTTTATAAATTTGCGAGAAGATCGGAGGCAATTTTCCGGTTATTCGTGTCATCAAAAAGAAATTTATCACGAAGCGGCAATGAAACTACTTTTGTAAGCAGCGTCCGCGCTTCTTCCTTTTTTTTTTGTTTAATATAACATTCAGCAAGGTAGATCATAGCCATTCGGTACTCAGGGTTTATTTCAAGAGCTTTATGATAATTTTTAACCGCTTCATCTATTGAAGGCCATGAAATAATGAGCGGAATGCGGGGAGTCATATAGTGCATTCTCCCGAGCATAAGATGTGCGTTGCCGCTGTCAAATCCCGGATCTTTTTTAATAATGTATTCGGCGCCGTTTTTAAGTTTTCCGAGAAGCCCTTCTTTCGCAATAGCAGCGATATTCTGAAATTCCGCCCATTTTCCGAGAAGTACGAGATACCAGTAATGAATATTGAGGTTGTCCGGGTGACGCAGGTGAAAACCTTCACCCGCCGTTTTGCCATATTCAAATATTTTCCGGCTTTCGGCGGTACTGATTTCAGTGTCTACAGCTTTAAAATACCATGACTTCATAAGTCCGACAGCGGCCTTTTGTACCGCTTCGCATGTACTGGTATTTCCATTGGCTATTTCGGAATAGAGTTTTATGGCGCTATCGATATTTTCGCTATCCGCACGGTCGTTTTTAATGACTAACGCGCGAACAGAATATAATTTGTCCGCCTCAGCGAGTAGTTCTGCGCTTTGGTCGGTGCCGTAAAAACGCAGAGGAAAAAGAATAATACATGTTAAAGTACTGAGTAGACGGGTGTAGGTAAGATGCTTCTTTGCAGATGTCATATCCTGATGATGCAGTCGGCCAGTTTTCTTTTCGGAACATGGTGACGGCCTTCAGCATCACGATAGTATTTCACGCTTCCGTCCGGGCCCGGGCTGGTGAGGATAACTTCCTCAGCCGGGTACCCTAACGCGAGCACAAGCAGCGGCGCATACCGTTCGGGTATGCCAAGCGCGGTTCTAAGATCGTTTTTTTTAAATGAACCAATCATGCACCCGCCGATTCCTTTTTCGGCTGCGCCGATCAGAATGCTTTGTGCGGCGATTCCGTGGTCGACTCCGGGACTGTTCTGGATTGAGGTGTCGCAGCAGATAACAATGTATGCTGCGGGCTGTTCTCCAGGTACTGGTCCCGGCCAGTCCTTTAAGTACCCGGCCCACGCGAGAAAAGGAAAAATAATATTGTTTGTGTTTTCATTGGCGGAAACGAAATAGGCAAGGGGTTGGTGATTGCCGCCGCTGGGTGATAAAAGCGCAAGCTGCAGCAGTTCTTCAAGAACGCTTTCAGGTACTGTTTTGTTTTGCCGGAACCGCCGGTAACTGCGCGAACGGGTAAGCAGTTCTTTTATAGTCATTGTTTATTTTAAATTCAGACCGACCATCCGGATCATATTTCCGCGTTTCAGCATAAAGCGGAATCTTTTTGTTTTATCATTTTCACGTGCGAAACTGATAAATTGGTCGATGGTATCGGTCTTTTTGCCGTTAATTTCAAGAATGATATCACCGCGTGATACATCAGTTCTGGAAAGAGGAGAATTTGCATCTATCCCGCCGATGAGCACTCCCTTTGTGTCTTCGATACGGTACATTCGTCTGACTTCATCAGTGAGCGGCATCACTTTAAGACCAAGGAATTTTCCCTGCAGAAAGTCGTTTTTTTCCTCGGCGCTTGCGATTTGATCTTCTTCTTTAAGTACCTCGATGACCGCAGAAAGTTTAACTGTTTTACCTGCGCGCAGTACGATAACCGGTACTTTATTACCGGGTTTTGTTTCTATTACAAAGTTTCTCAGATCGCCGGTATTCATAACTTTTTTGCCGTCAAACTCGGTAATAATATCGTGTACCTGCATGCCGGCCTTTTCTGCAGGACTGCCCGGACCTACTTGAGTAATATAGGCTCCTTCAGGCTTAATATCCATTGTTTTTGCAAGTTCTTCATCAATATCCTGGATACCTACCCCAAGATAGCCTCTTTCTACCTTGCCTTTATTTTTAAGATCTTCGATAACATTTTTTATCATGTTTATGGGGATTGCAAAGCCGATACCGATGCTGCCTCCGGACTGGCTGTATATTGCCGTATTCACTCCGACTACTTCTCCGAAGATATTGATCATCGGCCCGCCGGAGTTGCCGGGATTAATGGCGACGTCGGACTGAAGATAGTTTTCATACCGGTTAATTCCAAGCTGTGACCTTCCGGTGGCAGAAATAACCCCTGTAGTAAATGTGGACATGAGACCAAAAGGGTTGCCGATTGCGGTTACAATGTCGCCGATTTGCATTTTATCGGAATCCCCGAGTATCACATAATCGAATTCTTCTTTATCTTTTATTTTTAACAGCGCAATATCCATATCCGGATCCGTTCCGACAATCTCTGCCTCATATTCCTTTTCACGGCCGGATACTTTAATAATAATGCGTGTGGCGTTGTTGATGACGTGAAAATTGCTGATGAGATATCCGTCTTTGGAAATAATAAAACCGCTTCCCATACTTTGCGCGCGCCGTTTTTGTTCACGGCGGGGCTGACCGAAGAAAAAGCGGAAAATGTCATCGTCACCCATGAAATCTTCAAAAGGATTTCGCTGCACCACAACCATTTCGACGCTGATATTTACCACTGCGGGAATATTTTGCGTGGCTATTTTGCGGTAGACATCCTGTAAACGTTCTGCGAAGCGGATTTCATCTTCGTTAAGTACGCTTTTTTTGTCGGCAGCCGCTGCAATAAACGAATTGCTGCGTGAATCCCGGTAAAAAAAGATTGTACCTATGATTAATCCGAGAAGAATATTAATAGTAAAAAGGATTAAAAAATTAACTTTTTTTGATGTTTGAAACATATTGGGCTCCTGTATAAACCTTTTACGCTCAGCGGTACGTATTTAATATAACATAATTCAGCGGGATTGGCAATAAAATTTATAAAAAATTTTTTTGCTTTTATATATGGATGAGCCCTTAAATAATTCGCGCTTTTTCTAACGATTTTATAAAATCATTTTTCTTTAAAATACTGGTTTTTAGGTATCGGCGTTTGCCGGCTGGTATAATGGATGTATTTGCCCTTGATCCTGGTATAGCCGCATTTTCTTTTCCTATGTTTTCTAAAACAAACAATTCATCCGGTTTTATAGGAAATTCCAATTCGACATCACTTGAAATATGCCAATAAACCGCGTACAAACTTTTTTTTCTTTCAAAAATATATGCAATCACATCTCTGCTGCCTCCGGCGAAGTGATTTACCCGGTCATAAGGGATCAATTCCGGATTGTTTTTTTCGTTAAGCAAAAGGGTGAACTCCTGTCCTGGATTACGCAAAAGTTCTTTTTGTTTTTTCGTCAGCCATTTATTTTTTCTTACTTGTTCCCAACGCCGAAAAACCTCAAAATTATCATCAGTCCTCGGGTGCTTTGCCAGTTTTAACAGATCTGCCAGAATGGAAACCGGACAATCCCATGCGGCTGCTTTACTTGTCACGAACTCAAGCTGATCCGGCTGTGTACCGACTGTTTTATCATCCGGCAGCCAATAGCCGAGCCATCCGAAATTCAAACGCGTAAAATTATTCTGCATCCTTTCCGCCTCTCTGAGAGGATGCCGTATAGTTTCATCTTTAAGTTTTTCAGGACTAAAGACATCAAATGCGTTTCCGCCTGTGAGCATATGCCAGCTGAAATGTGTCTTTGCGGCACCCTCGGCAAAAATCGGTTCTGGTTTTAATTTGCTGAAAACTCTGTACTGCGCGTTTGCCACATGGTACCAGAACGGGGGATTCACACCTTCTGATCCGTCAAAGTAAAAAAACTCAAATCCGGCGTCCCATAATCCTGCAATAGCGTGTGCTATTTCATCCTGAAGGTCAGAATATTGGTTAATATACACACTCGTCGCACCGAATTCACTCACATCGAGAAGTCCGAACATAGCGCCTTTTGGTTGGGTATTGATCGTAGTTCTGTCTATGCCGCGGACGCATCCAAAAAATGTATAGGGAGGGGTTATGGTAAATCCTTCATACGAAACCAGCTCGGTACCTATTTTTAGTACTTTTCTATCCTTTGTCGTGGTTGAGTGGATGGGATTCTGCTCGACATAAATTGTGGTGTCATGTAACTCAAATGGTCTTGCGAGTGTAAATACCCTGAGCAGGTTCAGTCTGTGATCCGGAACAGGCGTAATATACCTGCTGTCCCTGCCGAGGTGGCTGTGAAGAAAATGACAGCCGGGTATAATTCCAGCATTCTTTATTTTTGTCAGTATCGCTCTCAGATCATCCTTCCCCTTCGGGTATTCTTTTGCATACACATCATAATTTCCTATAAGTCTGTAGCCGGCGGATTCGAGAAAAGCAGAATAATAAATATTCATGAGTCTGAATCCGCCCGTTTTTGCCCGCCGGATATGTTCATCAACATTGGAAGGATTAATATCATATGTCCAGTAATACGATGCGTTATATAATTCATGCCTTCGGCTTTTCACTCCATGGGGTAAGCCATAGGCTTTTTCAATAACTTCGATTTTATCGAGAAGCCTGTCAGCAGCGCAGGTTACCAGCACGGCGGTGACACCAGTCAGTTTCACATTCACATCTGAGCCAGCCTGTAAGATTCTGTATTCGTCATACTCTTCTGAATCAATGTTTGTGTCCGGCCCGGCAGCAAGAACATTTACCGCAATTTTTTTACTCCACATTACATTAAGCCAGTCACCCCAGTGCTCCATGTTTCGGACAGGGAGCTGTAAAAACCATATCCCGGATATCGGCGGTTCATTCATTGCAATGCCGTATTCTTCAGTCAGTTCAAATGCTTCAATCGTGAATGCGATGTAATGGTTGGTAATCTTTATATTAACAATTACCTGCCATGGGATAAGCTCATAACCAATAATCAGTTTATTTCCCTGTTTGCGTACAACATTTGATTTGAATTTTGTTTTTTTTGTCAGATATGCAAGTTTGACCTCGTTCTGGTAGGGTCGCGGTTCAATTATTACGCTTAAAGGAACATTTGTATTCTTTATCAGACATTCTGTTCTGGTTGGTTTATATATAAGGCTTTTAACCATACCATCGCCGGCAATAACCAGTCTCATTTGTTTATTCTCGATTACTACATCCTGCGTTTTATTCATTGTTTTCCCCTCCATACTCATTCCTCCCATTCAACAACAGCCATTCCGTATCCGCACATAGTTCCTACTGTAATTCCTGCATAGTTGTCTTTTACTTTATATGAAAGATCCCGCCGCTCAGGTGCCGCATATATGCGTGCCGGTTTTTTCCCGTCAAGCCGCAACTGCGCTGTGATATTTCCGGTAACCAGCGGTTCTTCAACAATTTCGGATTTGCCCCGCAGTTCGGGGACATAATTTAAAAAATGGAGCATAGTCCGGGATTGCTGACGTGTCACAAAAACTTTTCCAAAAGAAGGCAGCCCCTTAACCCGTATCAAAGGATCCGGAAGCAGTACCGAAAGGCAATTTTTTACCAGAGTACGGAGGTCGACAGATGCGAGGGAATGATACGCGCTGAAAACCGGATGAGTGATGTAACATACCTTTCCTGAAAAAACGACAGATGGTAAATCGGTAATTTTGTCGGGCGGAAGATAATAATTTGAGTACACACCGTCAAATTCCCGGTTGAAATATGGTTTTATTAAATATCCGGCAATTTCAGTTTCAGCAAGGGCCTTCACATGAAGTCCCCTCGTGTACAGTGCGAGGGGAATTTCCGGAAGATCATCTGATATTTTTGCAGCCGGTTTAAAAAACGACGGCTCAAAAGGGCATGGTCCTGCAAAGGTAACACCCCATTCTTTTTCTAAAAGAAAGTGTGTTTTTTCAGAGTCAAGACCGGAATTGCCGGTAGCAAGAACTGGTTTGCCGGAAGCAATATACTTTTTTATTTTCTCCGCAATGTGCGGAGTCAATAAAACGTCATCGGGAAGAATGAGACAGGCGTATTTATCAAAATCAGATGACGTGTTGATAATGTCAAACTGTTGTTTCAGTTCAGAAAGCATTCGCACTGTTCCGATAAGCGCGGGCGTTTTGGATATTTTCTGTGAGGAAATAACGCCGATATCGGCGGCATTTTTTGCTCCGGCGTACCATTCTTCGTACTGCTGAACTTCCTGATATACTTCCTTAATCCGGTTAAAAATCGCGGGTTGTGTACTGCCGCGGGGATGGATGTGCCCGCCGATATTGGGACGCATGCCGTTCGCGAGGCCGTAATATACATCGTAGGCAATGCCTGCTTTCGGGCGCAGGCTGCCGAAATCGCCCCACTCATAAAACCGCGCGGTCATATTCAAAATTGGGCGATCGTCACCGGCGAGTGTGCGCAGATGGTGAGCCATGATTGGTAAATAATCATACCCCCAGCAAGGGTACGTGGGAAGACATTCGCATTCAAGATAGGATCCGATAGCGTTGTCTTCATAACTGATGCCCAGAAAATATATCAGATAATCTTTTGAAATTTCGTCAATAGATTTTTTAATTAATTTCGCCAACTGAAATGCAGAATCTCTGGCAAACTGCGCTACCGCATCGTTATTGCGGAAATCAATTCCCTGTTTTTTCATCAGCCGGATGCATTCGGGGCAGATGCATGGAAATCCGTTAAAACTATCCAGCAGAAAACCGCCTATGGGGTATAACCCCGCCACTTCCTTTATTAATGTAATTAAATAATCTCTGTAGGGTGAATTAAGACACATTGTCCGCAAATAGGGAGTAACCCATCCAAGTTCAAATACCCCGGGGTGAAGAATTTCCCCCTTCGGGCTGATGGTGCACCAATCCAAATGCCTTAGCGCATCTTCATTGCTTAATCCGCAGTTAAAGTACGCGGCTACTGTGATATTTTTTTTTTTACACGCATTGACAAATGAACCGAACATATCTGTTTTGAGAGATGGATGAATAATACCGGTTTTTGTCGGGTAGTAACAGAATCCCTGGTTGCATTTTGCGGTAAACCCTACATAATCCACACCACAGGCTTTTATCTGGTCGGAAAATTCCTCAGCATTGAATTCACTGCCCACATCAGGTACTCCGGCCATGGTGTGATTATCGAAAAACAGCGCGTATTTTGGTTTATGCATTGCGGTGTGTCCTTTGTGTAGTGTTTTCATTAGCTGATTTCATGTAAATTAGTTACTTAAGTATAAATGAAAAAATATAGAATTTCAATGCACTAATAATTAAAATACATACACTTTATTAATGTGTTATTTACAGTGCACTACATATTTCTGTGCAGTATTTTCCGCCGTTCATTTCTGAAAAGCCTCGGAGTTGCACCGGTGTGTTTTTTAATAAACCGTGAAAAATAAAATTCATTATTAAATTTTAATTCCTCAGATATTTCTTTTATTTTTTTGTCAGAATAAATTAGAAGGGTACTGGCCCGTGTGACCAGGCGTGTATGAATAAAATCGGATACGTTTTGTTTGAAATCTTTTTTAAACCGCGCGGAAAAATACGGCGGAGCACAGTGCATTTGCGCGGCAAGCTCACGGAGTGACAATTTGGCACTAAGATGGGTGTCGATATACTTTAAAACTGATTCATACCGCGTATCCCGCCGGAGTATTTCTTCTTTCTCAGGTATTTGGCGGCCTATGAAACTGCTGATGAGCTGCAATAATTCATTACGGAGAGTAATCACGTCTGAGATGTGGTTAAATTTGAATTTGTGTACTGCGTTGAATAATTCTGAAGGTAACGGCATCGAAAATTTTTTAATTTCAAATAATTCAAAAATATCCGTGCCTGAAAAAAGAGAAAAATTGAAATGAATAAAAAATTTTTTCAGCCTGCGATCGCAGCGGTATGTATATGAGCGGTTAAGAGGAAAAAGGTACGCGTTATTCTTTTTAAGAATTATTGTGCGGCCATTAACCTGTACCTCGCCGGAACCGTCTAAGACGAGGTATAATTTATTGTGCGGTATGGTTACATTTTCTTCGCGCCAGGCAGTTCCAAGTTCTGCAAGACCATGTGCGTGTATTGTAAAATCAAAGCTATTAATAATTTGATTTATCAGACTTGATTGTTTCCAAGTTATGGAGTCTTTGTGCATAATCAATTTTAACCTAATAAACGGAGTATAACATGGATAAGGACGTTTTATTTTTCAGGAAACCTCTACCGTATGTCGGCCCTCAGGGCAAACTTTTTGATTTATCAAAAATGTGTGCGTTTGGACCATTAGTAATGGCCGTTTCGGAGTAAAACGCAAGCGGTTTCAGGGGTATTTCTCGTTTTTTGAGCGATTCCGTCGGGCCTTGACTGTTTGATAATATACATAATCGTTCATTGCCCGACGGCGCAAGCGAAAAAAACGAGAAATACCCCTGAAACTAAAAGTTTGCGTTTCCCCTGTGCGTATGCCCTTGGACAAAATCTGTCCAGACGACACAGTATTATTATGCTGTCAGCCTTCACAAGAACGCTTACTTGGTTCACTGCAGTCCGGCTGCGGCTATGCGGAAGTCATACCCTCCCACGGTCTTCCTCTGCCATGCCGGAGTGCGGTGAACATTTTTCCCTTATTTGCATTTCTGCCATATATTACGCGCCGCAGTACTTTACCGAAATAGTCGGTTGCTACCGGCAAAAATGACGTGCTCACTTAAACCTGGTACTCAAAATTAAAACATCAAAGTGCACTTATAATACCCGTACTTTTGAAGTAGTCGGCCGGAAGTGTTTCGCCGATAATTCTGCGCGGCAGATTTTTAGTAGTAGTGTGATTGTCTATAGGCAAGTGGGAAGACTGCGCTGGTAATTTTGCAATGGCTCTACGGTAGTAGTTTTTTTGAATAGTCAAGTGGGAGGATTTCGTAAACAGTAATTCATTAGGCGTAAAGAATGAAAAAATGGCAGGATGCTATTATTTTTTCATTCTTTCCGAGTGCAGCCGCTGCCAGGATGGCAGTGGCAAACGTCCGAATGAGTTTCTGTTTACGAAATCCTCCCACGTCGTTTTTAGAAAAATGACCACCGACGAACCTCCGCCTGAATTGCCATTGCGAAACCCTTCCACGGTGGCTAAAAAAAAAACAGAACACTTCTAAACCTCCGCCTGAATTAGTCGTTGTGAAACACCTTCACGCCGCCTGATATGAAACTTACGGGTTTTCATAAGCCTGCACGCGAATTGCTTTTTCCTGCGCCTTAAGACACAGCTCTGCAGCAGTAAAAACATGCTGTTGAGTCATGGCGTTTTCGGTCCGGTTAATGCAGTCGAGAATCATCTGGCCGAAAAACGGATATCCCGTTTTCCCCGATGCATTGAAATAATATTCACCTTTTTTATCCGACCAGAAAACATTATCGCCAAGGCTTGATGTGCCTATATTAATATATTTCCGGAGTTCTATAAAACCTTCTGTCCCGAGGATAAACAGTCTGCCATCGCCCCACACGCCAAGTCCGTCAGGAGTAAACCAGTCAACACGGTGGTATCCGGTGGCGCCGTTCTTTCCCACTACCGAGATATCACCAAAATCTTCAAGTTCGGGATATTGGGGATTATTATAATTTGCGACTTTTGAGGATGTTATTTCGGCAGCATTATTTCCGGTAAAGAAGAGGAATTGTTCAAGCTGATGACTGCCGATGTCCGTGAGGATTCCGCCATATTGATTCTTTTTAAAAAACCATGGCGGTCGGGATTCCGCAGAAAGGCGGTGAGGACCGAGACCGATGACCTGGATTACCCGCCCGATAACGCCCTGGTTAACCAAAATTCCAGCATATACTGCGGATTCCACATGCAGCCGTTCGGAAAAATAAACCATGTATTTTTTTTTAGTTTTTTCGGCAACGGCCTTCGCATCCGCAAGATGGGACAAAGAGGTAAAAGGAGTTTTATCGGTGAAGTAGTCTTTGCCATGCTGCATTACACGGCATCCAAGCGGACCACGTTCGCAAGGAATAGCAGCCGCAGCGATTAATTTGATTTCCGGGTTCTCAAGTATTTCGCGATCGTCCGCAGCCGCTTTCGCCTGAGGATATTGTTTAATAAATGCATCTACCCTTGCAGGATCGGGATCATATACCGCGCACAGTGTCCCGCCCGCTTCAATAAGACCGTTACACTGACCGTAGATATGACCGTGATCAAGATACATTGCCGCAAATTTAAATTCCCCGGGTTTAACAACCGGTGCTGCTTTGCCTTTAGGTGCGTAATTCATTCCGTCTGATTTTTGAGACATTTTATATGGTATCCTTCTTCAACAAGCTGTGATCCTTTACAGGACAATACGTTAAGTCGAGTTCTTTTTCCAGAGTACAGGCGCCGGTATTGTTCTGAGCGTCTGTTATTTCCAGATAAAAATGTCCGGCGGATGTCAGTACATAGGGCAAAAGCCACAGCAGTCCGATGCCGAAGGTGGGAATACAAAGGAGACCCCAGCCGATGAAGCGGCAGTAGAGCTGAAAAAGCTTCATTTTGTTTCCTTCCATGAGCGCAGAGCTCTGGCGCAGCGCTTCCAGAGGTTTGATGTCCGGGTTATCAACCCAGAGAAAGTAACACTGTGAGTATCTGAGAGCTGAAATAAATGCGGGAAAGATGAGCAGGGGAAGGCGGATGAGAAAATTAATCATAATGAAAAAATGGATACCCAGAACTTTAAAATACCGGGAGAATCCAATGAAAAGAATTTCAAATCCCGGCTCTTTTTTTCTGATGAGCCCGAGAAAATAAAACGCCGCTCCGGCGGATAAAGGACCGTTGATGAGAAAGGACACCATGTCGCCGAGCCGGTTGATAGCCGATGCGGAAAAGGAAAGTGTCAGATAAGCAAATGCAGTAAATGCGGTAAGCGGCATGTGCCCGTGCAGTGTTTCCCGTGCCTTTTTCATGATTTCTTTGTTTGGTGTCTGACTGATAGCCATGGCGTATCCTTGTTCGTTTATCCTTTAGTCTGCAGGTACTCTTCTTTCTGGTCGGCTGTAATGTAGTTAAGAAAGAGTCTATCAGCGGATTCCATGAAGATGTCGTACAGAGTCGGATCAAAAGTTTTACCCCTCTCGTTCTTCATGATGTCCATCGCCGCGCTCATGTTCATTGCCTTGCGATAGGGGCGGTGAGTGATAAGCGCGTCCCAGACATCGGCGAGTGTGACGATGCGTGCTTCGAGAGGGATGGCGGTGTTCCTCAGACCGTCGGGGTAGCCGGTACCATCCCATTTTTCCTGGTGGTGCAGCACAATGGTGCGCTCCACGTCGAGCTCTGTGATCTTTCGGATAAGTTCTTCACCGATTGAGGGATGTTTTTTAATTATTTCAAATTCGGCTTCATCAAGTTTACCCGGCTTGTTGAGAACAGCGTCCTGAATTCCGATTTTGCCGACATCGTGGATAATGGCGCCGAGGTAAATGCGTTTGATGCGTCCTGAGTCAAGATTAAATTTGAGAGCGATGTCGCGGGCATAGCGGGCAACCCGTTCGACGTGGCCGCCCGTATACTTGTCCTTGGCTTCAATAGCGTCGGAGAGTACGACGAGAAAGGACTCCAGCAGCTGTACGGCCCTGTTTTTTTCTTCTTCAATGGTTTTTGTTTGCTCTCTGACCATGTCCTTGAGACTGTCACTGTAGCGCTTGAGCGAGATATGGGCGCTGACCCTTGCACGGATGATAGGCAGACTGTAGGGTTTGGTGATGTAGTCGACGGCGCCGAGCTCAAGTCCTTTGAGTTCATTTTCCCGTTCTGAGACGGCAGTGGCGAAAATGACGGGGATATCACGTGTGCGCACGGATTCTTTAAGGCGGCGCAGCACCTCGTAGCCATCCATCTCCGGCATCATGATGTCGAGAAGGATCAGGTCGGGGGGAGCGAGTGACGCGATTTCGAGCGCGCGCGGACCGCCCGTGGCCGCGAGCACCTTATATTCCTTTTTAAGTACCGGCAGGAGGGCCTGAATGTTCTCAGGGTTGTCGTCGACAATCAGAATGCGCGGCAGATCACCGGTTTTCATGTACGTTCTTTCAGTTCCTTTATTTTACTCAGTGCGTGGTGAAAATCAAAATTGTCAAGGAGAGACTTGATGGCCTGGAGATCCTGCCGTTGGGCGGGGGAGCAGCGCGATAGCAGGGCCGCTGCGGCGTCGATTGCGTCTGAGTCGCTTGATGCGGTAAGCTCTGCTAACCGTTGCAGAGCCCCGGACAGTGTTTCGCCATCGTCTTCTCCTGTTGTAGCATTTGATGTCTCTGCTTCAGGCAGACCGGAGATAGACTCAAGCACGCGCCGGAATAGAGGTGTGATTTCTTTCAGCAGGCGCAGGGCTTTTTCCTTTTCACTTTGCAGCAGGGCTTCATTGAGACGTACGGCATGATCATAGAGCGCCTCGGCACTGATGTTACCGGACATGCCTTTGAGGCTGTGGGAGAGCTTTTGGGCTTCGGAATATTCATCGCGATCCAGATAAAGCCGCATGGAGTCGAGGATGGTTCTGTTATTACGGGAGAAGGTCTGTAGCAGATCGATGGCTTTGCTGTCGCTGAGGCCGAGTCGCTGTTTGAGCTGAGTGAGGTTTATCCCCGGCAGAGTGTCCGACAGAGACCGTGCCGGATCCGGAGCAGCGGGGATACCTTCTGCGACCGGGAGTTTTGCGAGGGGAAGCGGACTGAAGCGGATCCATTTTTTCAAAGCGCCGAAGAGGGAGTCTCTACTGACCGGTTTGGTAATATAATCGTCCATGCCGGCAGCGAGACATTTTTCCCGGTCGCCCTTCATGGCATTGGCGGTCATAGCGATGATGGGCAGAGTTTCATTTCCTGTCCTTTCGCGGATTGCCCGGGCGGCAGAGTAGCCGTCCATCTCCGGCATTTGAATGTCCATGAGCACGATGTGATACTTGTTTGCCTGCGCAAGCGTTACCGCTTCTCTTCCGTTGTTCGCGATGTCGACTGTGACACCGGCCTGGGAGAGTATTTCGATGGCGACTTTCTGGTTGACGTCATTGTCCTCTGCAAGAAGCAGATGCGCTCCCCGTACAGCGTTCTGGCTGAGTGTATTCTTTGAGATAAGAGCGCCTGCCGGATGTGCGGTGTGCCCGCCGGTCAGCAGGGTGATGATCGCGTCAAAGAGTGAGGACTGTTTCACCGGCTTGACCAGGAAGGCATCGATGCAGTGATCCGGGATTTGTTCAATTTCTGATTGAGTGCCGTAGGCCGTGAGCAGAATAAGCGGTGTTTTCCGGTAACGACCCAGCTTCCTGATTTCACGCGCGGTCATGATGCCGTCCATGTCTGGCATTTTCCAATCAATGAGACAGATGTCGAAGCTGTCTGTGTCGGCAGAGCGCAGCAGTTCGAGGGCCTCGTTTCCGCTGCCGGCGCTGTGAACGATAAAAGGGTAGGGCTTAAGTATTTCTTTGATGATCAGGACGGAGGTTTCGTTATCATCGATGATGAGAACCCTGGCGCCGTTGATGCGCTCGGGAAGGAATGACTGTGTCTCCAGGGGCTGCACCTGCGTTTTGACCGTGACGGTGAAATAAAAGGTGGAGCCTTTTCCGATTTCTGATTCAAACCAGATCTTGCCGCCCATGAGGGCAGCCAGACGTTTGCAGATAGCCAGGCCGAGCCCTGTCCCGCCGTACTTGCGTGTGGTCGATCCGTCAGCCTGTGTAAATGCGCTGAAGAGTTTGTCGGCCTTTTCAGCGGAAATACCGATGCCGGTGTCGCGCACGGAAAATTCAAGGGTGCAATTCCCGGCGCTTTGGGCAGCGGTTCGGATGCGGATTATGATCTCGCCCTGCTCAGTGAATTTGACCGCGTTGGAGATGAGGTTGGTGAGCAGCTGGCTGATGCGCAGGGGGTCGCCGATAAGAGAATCCGGTACGTCATAATAAGATGAGATCAGTATCTCGATTCCTTTTTCAGCTGCCCGGGCGCGAAAGAGGTCGCTGATGCTGTCGAGGGTGTCGGAAATGCGGAAGGGAATTTCTTCGATGTCGAGTTTGCCCGCTTCGATCTTGGAGAAGTCAAGGATGTCATTGATGATGCTCAGGAGCGATCTGCCTGAGGTTTCGATAATAGACAGGTATTCGCGGACCTTGGCGCTGATGTCGAGACTGAGAGACAATTCTGTCATGCCGAGGATAGCGTTGAGCGGGGTGCGGATTTCGTGCGACATGTTCGCAAGAAATTCGCTTTTCGCTTTGTTTGCTTCTTCGGCGGCGCATTTTGCATGGATGAGCTCGAATTTCTGCCGCTTCATGCGCTTTATGACGGAAATCGCGGCCAGCAGGGCGAAGAAGAGAAAACAGACAGTAAAGAACAACAGGCCGAGGAACATGTTCTTGTATTCCGCGTGATCTGTTAACGGCGATGGGGGTGGTCGCTTTTCTGCTTCTCTGTTGGACCGGATGGCTTCCCGAATACGGGAAAAAATCTCTTTATGAACGGCGACGCCTGGCGGGGGAGGCGGCAGGATGCGGGAAGACTCTGTGTCGGAGAGGGACTCTGCGGGAAGGAGGCTGATGAAGAGCAGCAGGGTAAGTATATGTTGCTTCATTTTTGAATGGATTGTAGTATACATTTGCAGTCCTTTCAACGGTGCATTTGAACTATTTAGAGTATCATTAAAAAAATAATGGATTTTTGTCAGCTCTCCGGTTGTTTTCAGTTAAATTTATTCCGTTCCCGCTGCCTCAGGCAGCACACGTACCCTGTTCTCAGGAATGCTTTTTATTTCCGTGCGTGATGGTTTGTGATCGTTGGACCGATAATGATAATCAGTCTGTACCAATAAATTGTGGGGCGCGGTATATAGATAGGTTTTAATCCGCATAAGCCGCCCTCGCTCATCGTGTTCATAGTCACTGAAAGTCAGGATGACTTCGGACGTCCTGACCGGGATCTTTTTCAATTCCTCACCGGTGAGCGGCACAGAAGCCCCCACACCGATGGCAAAGCCGCCGATCGTACCGATGACTATGGGCGCGGTAATGATCACCAGCGCGGCCAGGACAGCTTCCTCGCTGTGGCCGATAAGACTTTGCTCACTTATCATCTCGCCGGTCATTTCCAGTCCGGTGATAAAGCCCTGACCCGTCCATTCAAAAATTAACCTGATCGGCCGCAGCATGTCCGGACGCGGTGGATCGGTAATGGCGATCTCATAGGATTTAATCGGGCGCTCCTCAATAAACTGTACAAAAGTAAATTTCGCGCCCCGCTCCCGCGGACGGTCTTTAAGTATATTGCGGCTAAAATCCGGCACGCCCAGGTCGTCGTAGGCAAGGCCGCTGAGCAGCAAAGTGCGCAGTCGCGGATCAGCGGGAGCAACTGTCTTTGGCCGTGAGGCGCAGGCGGACAGCAACAGCGCCAGGATAAGAACAAGATGAAAATTACAGATAGTTCTTTGCATGTTGGAATAAACCTGAATCAATTTTCAACTATTGGTTATGCGAAACCTCCATACCTGCAATGAACCGCTCACCGCTTTACTGCGCAATAATCCGTAACAACGCAGATAAGCCTTTTGATCAAGCCGTGATCTTTTACGCCCGGCGCGTACTCTACGCCGCTATTCACATCGATGCCGTACGGCAGTACCCCGCACGATTGCAGATATTCAGCGGCATTATCCGGACCAAGACCTCCCGCGAGAAAAATTTTACACGGAAGAGAGGTGATATCGGGGAGGAAATTTATTGAGATATGCGTGCCTGTACCGCCGTACACATCTTTTGCCCATGCATCTGCGAGTAATGCCGCAGGTTTTTGTGAAACCGGGATTTCGGCAGAGAGAAAATTATTCATATCCCTGATATCGTTAATATCTTTAATCCTGAAAGCTTTCCACCATTCAAGCCCGCACAACTCAGCACCGATTGTTGCCGGTTCATCACCATGCAGCTGAACAGTGTTAATTCCGCATATACGGCAGATACGTACGATTTCCTGCGGGTTTTCGTTGACAAAGACTCCGGTTTTTTTATTCATACCTTTTGGGCCGGAGGAGATTATTTCCGCCGCACGTTCTGGTCTGATGTACCGGGGTGACTTCGGGTAAAAAATAAATCCGGTGTAGTCAATTCCTGATTGTACCAGAAAATTATAATCTTCCTGCCGGGTAATTCCGCATATTTTTATTTTTACAGGAGATGTGATTTTATGCATGATTTATTTGCCAGTAATTTTTTTTTCTTTATTATACAATTTTTTATTAGTTTCAACAATGAAGGATTTTTAAAATTTATCTGCTGAATCTTGATTCTACAGTAACCCCACTTTTTTTTGGTGAGGAAAGTCCATTATTGATGGAACTGCAATGCCTAAGCCGGCAAAGCCGTAGAGGTCGACCGACTTCGTCGGTAGACACCAGAAGACAGCGTACAGAAGCCAGCGACTAATATAATAAATAAACTTTATTACACAAATTTATCTACGTTTTTAGCGTAGATGTTTATGATATAGAATCTGAAATTAATCCATATGGAATGGCTAAATGTTATGATCTAATAATTCACCCCAACGGCGATCCGGCAGCATTCCAGAAAACAAAAATCTGCCTCGGACAATCCACAAAGGACCTCCATATTTCTATCAGCGCGTATGCAATAAATATGGATATGTATATAACGCAAGCCCAGGGGAAAAGAAATGAAAAAATTACATTTAAGCGGAAAAAGAGAAAATCAGAAGTAAAAAAGTAAAACCCCGCAGTATACCTGTACAGTATTCGCGGGGTTTGCAGAAATGTTTTTATTCGTTGCTGATGGCTTGTGTCGGACATTCGCCGATGCATGCTTCACATTCTGTACACGCATCGTTGTCGACTTTACACTTTCCATCGGTAACTGACAGCGCGTCGCATGGACACACATCAACACAACTGCCGCAGCCGTTACATTTTTCCTGATCTATTTTAATCATTTTATTTTCCTTATGTTTCTGAGTATTCATAACAGGTCAGCGGGAACACACATGCGGAGAAACGCATTTCATGCATTGACGCGTATGCGTTTAATAGAACGCACCCTGTTACAGATAATGTATTGTAGCACATAATTAAATTTTTTTCTAAACCTGTTATCTGTTCAGTAAAAGAAAAGTTTTCACGTTATGATTACAGAAAATCGGGGAAAAGATGAAGACAAATATATTTTATTGGCATCCGAAGCAGGTTTCAGAAGAATTGCACACGATGTGTAATGAGCTGGGGAGTTTTTACCCGTTACAAAAAATAAAAACAAATAGGACGAACAAAACTAATACTCCTTCATTACAGATAGTAAAATCTGATAACTGCGCCGGCTTCGAAGCGGTGTATGAAGGTGCAACAGTCAATATCAGGTACCGCACAACCGCGCATGCAGGACGGGCTTTGGGAACAGTCTTATCCGGGTTGGTACCGCCGCGTGGAGTATACCGCGAAGAATCACCATTTTTAACCTTCGGTATTATGCTGGATTGTTCGCGTAATGCGGTGATGACTGTGGATCACGTAAAGCTGTGGCTCCGGAGACTTGCACTTCTCGGTTATAATATGGTTATGCTGTATACCGAAGAAACATATGTTCTTGACGGCGAACCGTGGTTTGGCTTCCAGCGCGGTGCATATACCGCATCCGAACTCAAAGATATTGATGCGTATGCGGCTGCGCTCAACATTGAAGTTATTCCATGCATTCAAACTCTCGGTCACCTCGCGAATTTGCTGCGGCACCCCGCCTATGAGGCTATAAAAGACACTGCGTCTGTCATGATGGTCGGGGAAGAAAAGACATACACCTTAATAGAAAAAATGATTACGCATTGGAGAAGTGTGCTCCGGACACGGCGCATCCATATCGGGATGGACGAAACACACGATCTGGGACGAGGAAAGTACCTGGACCGTAACGGATATAAACGGGGGTTTGATCTGTTCAACGAGCATCTTGCGAAAGTAGTTGATATCTGCAAAGCTCACTCGTTTACACCTATGATATGGAGCGATATGTATTTCCGGCTTGGAAATCCGGCTCAGAACTACTATGAACGCTTGACGGTCATCCCGAAAGATGTAATTGATAAAATTCCTGATTCAGCAGAATTAGTTTATTGGGGTTACTATCACATGGATAAAGACTTCTATCTTGACTGGATACAGCGCCACCGAGCCATGGGCAAAGAACCTCTTATGGGCTCAGGCATCTGGACATGGAACAGGTACTGGTATGATTGGCGTCTTACCGAATATAGTGCAGGACCATGTATCGATGCGTCAAGAGAATCAGGACTAAAGGAAATTTTCTTTACACAGTGGGGTGATAACGGTGCGTATTGCGATCACGATTCGGCCTTTGCAGGAATGGTATGGTGTGCAGAAAAAGCATACACCCGAAAAATTATTCCCGAACATATCGAAAGTCGTTTTTCTGCAGTCTGCGGAGGCAGTTATTCCGCGCACCGTCTTGCAGGTGATATTCATTCCGGCACCAGTATGCTGCGCGGTAAAAAATGGCATTCTCCATATTTTACTCCCGACATGTGGGATGACCCTTTCTTTGAAACAAAAATCAGGCTTTTCTTTAAAGACAATCCGCAGTCAATAAAAAAGCAAAGTGCATTTCTTCATTCGCTCGCTCAGAAACTTTTCTCATACATAAACGAAAACTCGGTAGGAAATATGCGCTATGCGTACTGCACAGCAAAAGCTTTGGCCATGCGCTACAGTTTTTCCGCTGACCTGCTTGGAGCATACAGAAAAAAAGATAAAAAAAAACTTGCGCAGCTTAAAAAATCAATTCCTGCGGTACAAAAAAGTATTGCCGGTATGAGCAGCGCCTTCCGTGTGATGTGGATGTCGCATAATAAACCACAGGGTATTGAAACAATTCAGGCCCGTTTTGGTATGCTCAGCGCGCGTTATGCTGAAATATCGCTACGGTTAGGCGAGTATCTTGCTGGAAAAGTTAAAGATATCCCTGAGCTGGCAGAGAAATGCCCGAAACAGTAAAATCAAAAAGGAGTATGTGGTGCAAAAAAAAATCGCGGTGTTAGACGGAGACGGAATAGGTCCGGAAATCATCCGGGAAGGACTTAAAGTCCTCCGTGCGGTAGAAAAAAAATTCGGGCATGTTTTTTCATGTATGCATGCGCCGTTTGGAGCGGGCGCATATTTCACCCACGGAAGTCCTTTCCCCGAGATTACTAAAAAAATTTGCGACGAAGCTGATGGGATTATCAAAGGTCCTGTCGGTCTTGCGGTCGAGGACATGCGCCGTATTCCTCCCGAACACCGTCCCGAAGCCGGCGCCATTCTTCCGCTGCGTAAGCGGTACGATACCTACATTAATTACCGTCCGGTGCTGCTGCCCGAAGCGCTCGCTTTTTTTTCCCCTCTTAAACCGGAAATCATCGGCTCAGGTATTGATATTATGATGATCCGTGAGCTTGTCGGAGGTATTTACTTTGGTAAAAAAACCGAGGGAAAAGATACAGAGATGAAATATGCAAGCGACGACTGTGAGTATACTGCCGTGCAGGTCAAACGGATTGCGCATGCCGCTTTTCTCGAAGCCCGGCGGCGCAAATCAAAACTCGTTAATGTACATAAGGCAAATGTCCTCGCCACTTCCCGTTTCTGGAATGAAATAACCGAAGCAGAGGCAAAAGAATTTCCCGATGTGCCCTATGAGAGTATACTAGTCGATAACGCCGCATTTCAGCTTGTAAAAAATCCCCGTCAATTCAACGGCGTAATGCTTCTTGAAAACATGCAGGGTGATATTCTCACCGATCAGGCCGGAGGGGTAATCGGGTCGCTTGGCCTGATGCCTTCTGCCTGTATAGGACCCGAAAAAGGCTATGTTGAGCCAGCCCATGGTTCGGCGCCGGATATTGCGGGTATGAATAAAGCAAACCCGTATTCAATGATCGGCTCGGTTGCGTTTCTGCTGGATAAGTGTTTCGGTCTGACCAAAGAAGCCGATACGGTATGGCAGGCGTTATTCAGCGTTTTTGCCGAAGGTTATTTAACCTCGGAACTTTCTGCATTTGCCGGTCCGGGAAAGCGGATCCTCACTACAAGCGCATTTGGAGATATAACGGCGGAAAAAGTAGAAAAAGCAGGGTTTCCTCAATAGGCATGGTGGAAGGAGTTTCGCAATGGCAATTCAGGCCAACGTTAGCAGGTGGTCTTTCTCTGCAGGCACCGTGGAAGGGATTTCGCCACCGGCAATTCAGGCGGAAGTTTATTCTTTTTCAAAAGCACCGTGGAAGGGTTTCAAAAACTAAAATCCAATCTGACGTTTGCGGCTGCCATCCTGGCAGCCTGCTGCACTCGGCAAGCGTGGAAAAACCTTAGCCTCCTGCCGTTTTTCCACGCTTGACGCCGATTGGATTTTGAGTTTTTGAAACTCTCCCACTTGGCTATTTAAAATAAGACTACTTAAACGCCGCGCTGAATTACCTTGGCGGCGAAACCCTTCCACTTCAGCAAGAGAAAGAAACACAACTACTTAAGCGTCGCTCTGAATTAGCCGTTGCGAAACCATCCCACTTGGCTATTGTGAGCAATACTACTGTTAAACAGAGATGCTCTGAATTGTCGGCAAGACCCTATCAATTAACACATAGAAAAACAGCACTGCAACTTACCGGCCATCAATGGTCGGTAAAACCCATTCCATGCCGTCTATTCAAAAGTTATCAGCCCTGCCGTTACCAGATTATATCCGACTAGTTCATTTTTCACTGTTTCATTATTGTGAAGAATAACGTGCAGTGGTTTATTAGTCTCTTTTCTATAATTCGCGGCGTGAAAAATGATCTTTGATAAAATCTGCGAGTTAAGAAACAGATCCTGTCCAATACGGATTGAATTGTCGATAAATACCAGATCAGGAATATCCGCACTTGCAGTATTCTCTTGGCAGGACTGCGTGCTACAGCGGATCATTGGGGCAATCTTCCTCTTTTTGGTAATGGTAACCTGGTTCCCCTTTGTGTTATAGACTATTTCATCGACAAGGCGCGTTCGTGTCATATGTATTCCTCTGCCATGGTAGAGCGGTGCGTCTTCATCGTCAAGAGTGCTTTGTGCCATTAGAAAAAGTATCCGCTCAGGGTCAGTAGGGTCAGGTAGGTCCTTGGGGTTAAATCCATCACCCTCGTCAGTGATTGTAATTACTGCTTTTTCATAACTGATCGTTATGTCGGTAAGAACTTTTTTGTTATGATCATTTTTGTTGCCATGAATAATGGCATTAATGTACATCTCATTAAAGGCAACACAGAAACTCATTATTTCTGACTCGGAGTAATCATACCGTTCCAAACTTTTGGTGATTTTTTCTTTAGCGGTTTCCAGGTCTGTAATCCGGTGCAGTAAGATTTGCTGGATAAGAGGCATTTCGTAGTGTATACAGATGGCCGTATAATCATCAGATAACGGGCACTGGTGCAATTCGTCGAGCCTCCGTTTCAGCGCCGTACATATGTTTCTCCCGGATACCGGGAGGTCGTGTAATATTTTCATCAGGCCTTCATTACCGAGCGGTTTGTTTTTACTGACCATAAGATCCCGCGCAGCATCTGAAACCATCAGTATACATTCTCCCGGCTGCAATTGGTACGTACTATTCACATACCGCTTCTGAGGAAATAAAAAACCAAGGTGCCCGCCATTAACTGCGGATAATTGTCTGACCGATTTATTCGGACCAATGATAAAAGGCAATTCGCCACTCGCATTCGCAAGGGTTATTGTCTTTGTGCAACAATTCACAGCACACACAACCATTGTGGGGTAGGATAAAGATGAAGAATCCGTATTATTTGTCAAAGAACACGTAAAATCCATATCAATAAGATCAAGGAATTGGGCGGGGTTCTGTGATGCTTTCAATTCGGGAAGAAAATGATCAATGAGGGCTTTTAGTTTTGATGCTTCTAATGCCGCAAAAACGCCATGACCGGTGCAATCAGCAATCGCGGCATACAGCATGTTATTCACTGCATCTTTTTCAATGACCAGCACATCACCGCCTATTATTTCCGAAGGAATAAACGCAGCCGAGACATTCAGATCCGGGAAGGACGGCAAATTATACGGCATAAGACTCGATACGTGTCTGAGGGCATACTCCTGGTCCTGAGTTAATTTTCGCACCTGTGTGTGAATGACCTTTTCTGCCCTTTTATACTCAGTGATGTTCTTCATCACCACGCGGCATACCTTCTGACCGTCATCGGCTTCGATGGCAATTGAGGTCAGGTGCGCCCAGAAGAATGACCCATCAGATTTGACTAACCGCAGCTCACATTCCATGGGCTCGCCTTTGTTCCCTGCATCGCCAGCCGAAAAAGTTTTTTTACGGTGTATGTAATAGTTATCCTGGTCATCTTTATTAATAAAGCGGGAAAACGGCTGACCGACCAGTGCGGTGCGGGACACACCGAGCTCAGTGGCAGCGGTGAGATTGGCCTCGAGAATCAGTCCCTTTTCTGATAATGTGCAGTACCCTACCGGAGCAAGATCGTAGAGGTCGAAATAGCGCGCACGGGCGGCATCGATTTCGATCTGGGCAGCACGCAATTCTTCGTTCTGCATTTCCAGTTCAATCTGATGTACCCTCAGTTCGTGGATAGTTTTTCGAATTTCTACTGGCGAGATGCATGCATAGTCATCCGAATTTGCTGCAAGTTTTCCCCGCATGCGGGCTTCCGCTTTTTTTCGTAAATCCGCAGCGGATTTCGAAATATTATTTTGCTTTTTCATGAGTTATCTCCACAAAGGTGAGTACCGCACCCTCGATTACGTTTTCTATGGTGCGGTAGGGCTGAATGCGCATAGTGTACCACCGGTCTTCGGCTGTCTGCACTTCTTTATCCCGCGGAACAAGTGTTTCAAGCACCGTGTGTATATCAGCCGTCAGGCTGTTGTAGCCGGGCAGATTTGAGACAATGTGTCCAATCGGTCTGCCGATGTCGCTGTGAATCAGGTTGATGATTTTTACCGCGCCTGGAGTAAAACGCATGATGCGCTGCTGATGATCTACAAAAATAGTGGCGATGCCGGTTCCGGCAAGAAGGTTATTCATATCGTTATTAACCCGTGTCAGGTCGGCCACCTTGGTCTGCAGTTCGGTGTTGACCGTGGCCAGCTCCTCGTTGACTGATTGCAGCTCTTCCTTGGAGGTTTCCAGCTCCTCATTAGTGGACTGCAGTTCTTCATTGACTGATTGCATTTCCTCGTTGGAGGATTTCAATTCTTCATTAGATGTTTCAAGCTCTTCATTAGCTGCCTGAAGATACTCTTCCTTATCCCGCAGTTCCTGCCTGAGCTTCGTAATTCGAATGTCTGTATCCCTGCGATCTACCGCGCGGGCTGGTCGGTTATCCCTTCCCCTGGACGCTGAAAGCCGGTTGGGAATGTCTGCATCCGGCACCGGCTCCAGAATTACAAGATACAAAGGCGGTGTGGATTGAGCGGTGCTCCGGACATCATCGGTGTGCGCCGTTTCTGAAGTCAGCGGGCGGACAATCAAATCTACTGTGGTGAAGTCTCCGTTGGTCTTCACCCGCAGTCCTGTGCGGCGTATGGTTTCATTTATCCCCGCGGCCTTGTGCAGGGCAGTGGTCAGATCCCGGCGCAGTCCTTCCCTGGTCATCTTTAAAATATTGCCGGAACTGTTTTCTCCGGGGGCAGGCTCAAGGTACATACCGGTGCGGCCGTGGAGATAGAGGATATCCCCCTGCGCATTAACCAGTACTCCGGCATGCACAACTTCCTGCAGCAGCGCCTGTTCAGTCATCTCCCGGAGCGGAGACTTTACCGGAATGGCGCTCACCGGACGGATACGAGGTAGAGCTGCATCAATGACTGGCAATGGCGGAAGTAACCGGCCTGGCCCAGCATGTCTGAAAGTCAGCAGGGATTCTTTTCGCTGATACAATTTAGCCTTGCGGTCAAGCGGAGAAAAAAGGTCATGATGCTCGCCTGCCGTTTCGGATGTTCCCAGAACAAGAAACCCGCCCGGGTTCAGCGCATAGTGGAATAAAGGAATGATACTTTTGTGCAGCTCTCCGTCCAGGTAGATCAGCAGGTTGCGGCAGCTGATAAGATCCAGTTTGGAAAAGGGCGGATCTTTAATTACGTTTTGTTCTGAAAAAATCAATATATCACGGATTCGTTTATGGATGCGGAAAAAAACCGGGTTTCCGTCCGCGCTGCCCGGTTCGGCCGCAAAGAAATGCGACAGCCGCTCCGGTGTGAGGTCGGCGGCAATTGATGCCGGAAAAACTCCTGCCCGGGCTGCAGTCAGCGCGCGGCTGTCAATATCAGTGGCAAATACCTGTAACTTAAAGCTCATTTTCAAAGCTTCCATGCGTTCGGTCAATAAGATTGCGAGCGAATACGCTTCCTCACCGGTAGAACACCCCGGTACCCAGATACGGATTGCGGCATCCGCATGATTGCCGGCAAAGATGCTTGGAATAACATTATCCTCGAGTGACTTGAAAACTTCAGGGTCGCGGAAAAAATTAGTTACACCGATCAGCATGTCCTGAAACAGAGCATGAATTTCATCTGGCGACTGCTGAAGGTACTTGACATATCCCTCAAAATTTCCTATCTGGTGCACGGCCATTCGCCGTTCGATTCGCCTGTGAATGGTAGACGGTTTATAATGTGAAAAATCGTGACCGGTTCCAGCGCGCAGAATGAAAAAGATTTTTTTGAGCGCGTTCCCGGCCTTGACCGTCAGGACATCCGGCCGGAGGGGATTACCGAAGGCAGTAGTCACATAGGAAATAAGCCGTTCGGCCATCCCGGCAGGAGGCAATGTATAATCGGCCAGACCTGTGCTGATGGCGCTTGCCGGCATTCCATTGTATTCGGCAGACTCCGGGGTTTGCACTATGACCAGGCCGCCTTCGCCCTTGACTGCGCGGATGCCGAGGGTGCCGTCGCTGCCGGTTCCCGAGAGCACTACGGCGATGGCGCGTTCGCGTTGGTCAATCGCCAATGACCGGAATAAAAAATCTATGGGCAGACGCATACCGCGCGGAGCCGAGGGTTCGAGGAGCTGCAGTGCACCGTTCAAAAAAGCCATGTCGCGGTTTGGCGGAATGATGTAGGCGCAGTTGATTTGCACCTTCATACCATCCACAGCCTCAAAGACCTGCATACGAGTGTAGCGCCGAATCAAATCGGTGAGGATGCTCTTGTGATCCGGGGCCAGATGCTGCACAAGCACAAATGCCATACCCGGTTCGGTATCCGCGGGCATACCTGAGAAAAATGCCTCAAACGCCGCCAGCCCCCCTGCCGAAGCGCCGACCCCCACGATAGGAAACGAAGTGAAATTCGCCGGAGAATTTTCAACTTTGGGAGTTACTTGCGTCGAAGAGGTCTTTGGCTTTTTCACGGCTTTTTTTGCACTGCTGTTTTTATTGTTTTTCACTTTCGATGATCTTTTTTTCAATTTATCAGTTTTATTTTTAGGCATTTGTTATAAAATTAATTGTTATCTAAAAAGAAATCCACCTTATTCCATAACTTCATAATACCCTGTGAAGCTATTTACAATTTGTATAATTTAACAATGTAAACATATTATTATTATTATTATTATTATATACTAAAAAATATATTATTACAACGTCCGTAGACCACTTGCGAATACCCAGTGATTTTTTTACATAGACATAACATACTTTCAATACTATACCGTACGCGTTTTTTTACACTGGCCGGAAAATAAGTTCATCAAATTGGTTGATGAAAATATTGAATATCCTGCCGAGTCCCTTAATCACTTTAAGTGCTAAGTTATAAATTGAAAATATTCGTCTTTTAGGGTTTGCCACAGGAGTATATCTTTTTATTATGCTTATATCATCATCACAAAAAATTCCGACATCCGCTAGAAATTGAAATAAAATTGTAATGAGAAACACGAAACGTAAC
>Ga0180007_10000209_pt1 | contig 109588 bp, 111 predicted proteins | sample MM_PC_MetaG_FD_121122 | JGI IMG/M metagenome (GOLD analysis project Ga0180007, IMG submission 121122) | Groundwater microbial communities from the Aspo Hard Rock Laboratory (HRL) deep subsurface site, Sweden - MM_PC_MetaG | ecosystem: Environmental > Aquatic > Deep subsurface > Groundwater... | reverse complement strand
TTCAATATGAAGATAATAACCTGCATTTCCTGAATTCCGTCCACCTTTAACCAAAAAGCCACCGAAATTTTGCTTAAAAGGTGCTTTGTCTTTTGAAAACCGAACATCCCGATAAATCCGAAACATGCATTTTTTGGCATCCAGATTTTTAATATCCGGATCGAACGCCCCAACTTTCGGAATCAAATATTCAACCACTTTCAGCATGTCATCAAAAGCTGAATTGTACAATTGTTTATGCTGAGTAAACCATTCGCGATTATTATTTGCTTCAAGTTCGGCAAGAAATTCAAAAATATTTTGCTTAATCATCCATTTAATTTTTGATTCATTGTAAAAATAAAAAAATCCCGGCTAACAACACTCTGCTTCATTGAAATGCGAATAAAATATTTTAAATAAATGCGACAAAAACAGCCTTTTAGTATTAAATACCAAAGCCTATTAAATGAAATTGAAGATTTTCACCATCGTATTTGTTATTCTGTTTAATTGCCCTGTTAATATAATTCGTGCCGGAATATTTGATGAAGTTTCCTGTGCCCGCTCAACGGCCTTAGGTTTTACGAGTATTTGTATGACCGATTTTTGGTCGGCCATCAATAACCAGGCAGGGTTGGCATCGATAAACAGAATAAACACGGGCCTGTTTGTCGAAAACAAATTCATGATAAAATCATTGAGCACTAAATCCATTGCTCTCGCATTACCCTTCCCCAACGGAACCTTGGGCCTATCATTGTTCCAATTTGGCGAAACTGAATTTAACGAAACCCATATTGGAATTTCTTATGGAATGAAATTAAGTGAAAAATTATCTGCTGGACTACAACTTTTTCACTATGCGATTAATCAAAATTATGAACTTGGGCGGGCAGGAGTTTATAGTTTTCAGGGAGGTTTTATATATGAGCATGATAAAAACCTTCGAATCGCATTTCATTTCTTAAATCCTCAATTTATCTCAAACAACCTTGATAAGCTTGAGTTAGCAGGAATCACTAAACTTGGTTTGAGTTATCATCTCTCCGGCACGCTTGAAGGATTTTTGGAAGTTCAAAGTCATACAAAATTCGGGAATGGAATTAATTCCGGAATTGAATATCTCAATGCAGATAAGTTTGCTTTACGTATTGGTTATTCTTCATTCAATGAAAAAATTACATTCGGAATTGGGTTGAAATTAAAAAATCTAATGCTCGATTTTTCATCATCCATGCATAATGCACTCGGATACAGTCCGCAATTATCAATAACTTATGAGTTCTGAAGATGAAAACATGCTGGTTATTACTGGGGTTCACCATATTTTTAATTAACACGGTTCAACCACAAGATGAGAAGGTTAGGCAGATAATTGAGAAAAAATTGGAATCTATGCTCGAAAATGCAGAAGAAAGCATAGAAACGTCAGAACTATTTGAACAATTGCTTGACCTTAGCAATAACCCAATCAATATTAACAGTTCCGATATTCAGCGTCTGCTCCAACTCAATTTGTTGAACGATCAGCAATATTACAGCATTTTGAATTATCGAAAATTGGTTGGAGAAATTCAATCTGTTCAGGAAATCCAATTTCTCGATGGCTTCGACAAGGAGATTCTTACCTCAATTGAACCTTTTATTTATGCGGGAGAAGAAACTTCAGCAAAACTAAATATTGGCAAAATATTGTTAAATACACATCATCAAATGTTTATCCGCTACGATCGAATTGTCCAACCTAAGCAGGGTTACAAAAGTGTTGACGATATTGAATTTTCACTACATCCTAATAACAGTTATTTAGGGACCCCGTCAAAAATATATACAAAATATAAGATACATAGTGGTGATTTATTTAGTGCAGGATTTGTGATCGAAAAGGATCCCGGAGAAGTCCTTCTCAAAAACAATTATCCCATTTCCCATAATCTACTATTAAAAAAAATACCATTGATTGATTTTTGTAGCTTTCACATGAGTGCCTCCAATATTGGGTTGATCAAAAAAATCGTGGTAGGTGATTATCATTTGCAATTCGGGCAAGGCCTGACCTTGTGGTCGAATTTCGCCTTCAACAAATCCTCTGAAGTTGGTTCGGTAAAACGAAACGCAAGTGGTATTATCCCGAGTACTTCTACCATCGAGAATAATTTTTTCCGCGGAATAGCCCTTACCCTGGCGAAAGGGAAAACCAACTTTCACTTATTCTATTCAAATAAAAACAGGGATGCCAATGTCTATGACACGGATGATAGCGGTCAAATTTTATCTGTCACCTCCTTACAAAACACAGGATTACATCGTACTGTTAACGAATTAAATGACCGGAATATATTAAATGAACAAATAATGGGAATCCGGCTTTCTTACAATTTTAGCACCCTTCAACTAAGTTCAACTGCTTATTTTTCAACATGGGATGCAACTTTAATTGCTTCCGATCAACTTTATAAAAAGTATGATTTTTCGGGGAAAAATAATAATTGCATTGGTTTGGATTACAAATGGTTTATAAAAAACACTTCTTTTTATGGTGAATTTTCGATGAGCAAAAATAAAGGGATTGCTTATCTGACTGGCATGGACTTTCATCCGGATTCATATTCAAACATCAGCCTTTTATATAGAAACTATGAAGACAAGTATCAAAATTTATATTCCAATGCTTTTGCGGAAGGTACATTATCAAAAAATGAAAAAGGACTATATTTAGGGTTCGATAATTGGTTTCTCCCCAAATGGCAGATTCGGTTATATGCTGATGTTTTTCAATTTCCCTGGCTTAAAAGTGGAGTAAACGCGCCTTCCAAAGGAACGGATTATTTCATTCAACTAAACCATACTTTTTCCGAAAGCATGCAATTATACTTGAGATATAAACACAAAAACAAACAGGTAAATTCGTCGAACGAATACTGGTTCAATGAATTGGTTAATGAAATCAAAGAAAGTTTAAGGCTGGATTTCACTTACAAACTTAACGATGAATTTGGTTTAAAAAGCAGGTTTGAATGGGCTAATTACAAAAATACATCTAAGAAAAACGAAAATGGCTTGTTAATTTTCCAACAAGCTGAATATTCATCAACCCGCAGCCCGGTTGGATTGGTTTTCAGATATACAAATTTTAATACCGATGGGTTTGAGTCAAGAATTTACACTTATGAAAATGATGTTTTATATGCTTTCAGTATCCCTTCCTTTTACGACAAGGGCAATCATTTTTATCTTTTGCTGAGTTATAAAATGAGCAAGCATTTAAGTTGTTGGTTAAAGTTTGCACACACCTATTTTAACAAAAAAGAATGTATCGGTTCGGGAAGTGAAAAAATTGACGGGTCAACCAAATCAGAAGTAAAAATTCAATTCAGAATTCAACTATAAGTAAAAATGGGTTAATAAACCAAATTCCGGAGTCAGCATTCTGATCCGGTTTTAGTTTACATATTTTAGAATAACAAGGATTAAAGTAACGCTTCTAATTTGTTGGCGATAACTTGCTTTGGAACGGCTCCAACTTGTTTATCAACAATTTCTCCATTTTTAAAGAAAAGAATTGTTGGAATATTTCTGATCCCAAATTTGGCTGAAACGCCGGGATTATTATCAACATCAACTTTTCCAACAACGGCTTTGCCTTCATATTCTTTACTAATTTCTTCAACGATTGGGCCAACCATTCTACATGGTCCGCACCAAACTGCCCAAAAATCTATGATAACAGGTTTGTTAGATTTCAATACAATTTCTTCAAAATTCGCATCTGTAATTTCTAATGCCATAATTCAAATTTTTAATATAAATGATTCACAAAATTACAATTTATTTAAAAGGGGGGCTGATTTTTTTAATTTAATTTATAATTAAACCCATCATCAAGTTCCAATGCTTTTAAGAAACCGGAGGCATCAACCTTTGCACTTTTTGCCTTTAATTCTATCGTTTTATTCTCATCCCGATCAAACAGTTTAATCCGTATTGGAATATTTCCCTTATGCTTAACAATAAGAGATTTCAGTTTTGCTATAATATCTTTATCAACTTTGGCACTATCAAGTAAAACCGTAATCTCGCGCGTGTTATTTTGCATGGCTTCTGCCAGCAAACTAACACTTGTAATTTTTATTTCCAGATGATTCTCGAGGTTGTACCGGTTTTGAATTCTGGCTTTAATCAATAAATAATTTCCTTCAACCAAAAAATGCCTGTATTTCAAATAATCCTCCGAAAACAATGCCATTTGAAAGGTATCTTCAAAATCTTCTAATTGAAAAGTTCCAAAAGGTTGTCCACTCTTAGTAAATCGGGAAGTTGCAGAAGTAACCATTCCTGCAAGGGTAACATTTCGATTTTTAAACGATTTCAGATTTTCCAATAAGTCGCCAATCGTTACATCACAAAAATGTTTGATTTCATTTTTATAATCATCTAATGGATGACCCGACATATAAAAACCCGTTACTTCCCTTTCATGTTTCAACTGCTGAATTTTACTCCAAGGTTCACATTCGGGCAACTCTATAGCCGGAACTCTAATTTCATCCGCATCACCAAATAAAGAGGCTTGTGCAGAGTTTTGCCTCTCCTGAATAGCAGCGCAATGTTTAATAATTTTTTCAAGGAAAATACTGTCATCCGAATTTTGACGATAGAAAAATTGCGCCCGATGCGAACTATTAAAACAGTCAAAAGCACCTGACATCGCCAGTGCTTCAAAACTTCTTTTGTTCACGGCCCTTAAATTTACACGGGTAGCAAAATCCACAATATCTTTGAACGGGCCATTCAGCTTTCGCTCTTCGATGAGTGCAGTAACTGCAGCTTCACCAACTCCTTTAACGGCAGCCATTCCGAACCTTATTTCATTATTTTTATTAACGATGAACCTCAATTTACTTTCATTCACATCTGGTCCGGCAACCGGAATCCCCTGACGCTTGCATTCGTCAATAAAAAAGGTGATTTTTTTGATATCACTTAAATTGTGAGTGAGCACTGCTGCCATGTATTCGGCAGGATAATGGGCTTTGAGATAAGCAGTTTGATAAGCAATAATTGAATAGGCGGCTGAGTGGGACCTGTTAAAACCATATTCGGCGAAACGTGCCATCATTTTAAAAACTTCAGTGGCAGTTCCGGTATCAATCCCTTTATCTTCAGCACCTTTCACAAAATCAACTTCTTGCAATTCCATCACATCTGTCTGTTTCTTACCCATTGCCCTTCTGAGTATATCCGCTCTACCTAAGCTATATCCTCCCATGATTTGGGCAGTCTGCATGATTTGCTCCTGATAAACCATGATTCCATGAGTCGGTTTCAAAATTTCTTCGAGCCAGGGATGTGGGTATTCAACCACTTCTTTTCCGTGCTTTCGTTGAATATAAACAGGAATATAGCTCATCGGACCCGGACGATACAAGGCATTCATCGCAATCAAATCCTCAATGGTTGTGGGCTTAAGATCTTTCAGGTAAGTCCGCATACCTTCCGATTCAAACTGAAAGGTCCCAATTGTATCGCCACGCTGATAGAGTTCAAATGTTTTTGTATCCTCAAGGGGTATTTTATTGATATCGATGATAATGCCCTTGCCTTCTTCAATATTTCTTAACGCATCCTTGATGACAGATAAGGTTTTTAAACCCAGAAAGTCCATTTTGAGCATGCCAACAGTTTCGACCAATTTGCCTTCGTACTGGGTTACGTTGAGCGCTGAATCCTTGGCATTACTTAAAGGTACATGATTGATTAAGTCATCCGGTCCGATTATTACACCACAGGCATGAGTTCCGGTGTGTCTTGCCGATCCTTCAAGGGTTTGTGCAAAACTTAAGGTTTTCCGTGAGAGTTCATCTCCATTTAGTTTTATATCAGCTAACTCCTTTACCTCTTTGAAAGCCTGTTTTAGGGTAATCCCCGGTCTTTCCGGAACAAGTTTTGCAATCCTGTCGGCTTCAGCCAGAGGGAGTTTTAAAACCCTTGCTACATCACGTATCGCAAGCTTAGCTGCCATGGTACCAAAAGTGACAATTTGAGCTACTCGATTGGTGCCATATTTTTTGACTACATAATTTAATACCGCCTCACGACCTTCATCATCGAAATCAATATCAATATCAGGCATTGAAATCCGGTCAGGATTTAGAAATCGCTCAAAAAGCAAATTGTATTTTATAGGATCTATATTTGTAATTCCGGTACAATATGCTACTGCCGAACCTGCAGCGGAACCCCTACCCGGGCCTACAACAACCCCCATTTCCCTGGCTTTGGCAATAAAATCCTGCACAATCAGAAAATAGCCTGGAAATTTCATTTCCTTAATTACACTGAGTTCAAAATCAAGGCGCTTCGTAACTTCTTCATTTAAATCAGGGTACATTTCTTTTGCACCCTCATAAGTGAGATATCTTAAATAATCATCTTCTGTTTCAAATCCTTCGGGTAAAGGAAAATGAGGCAATAAAATATTTTTGGTTGTTATTTCGTAATCCTCAATTTTATCAACTATTTCACGGGTATTGGACAATGCCTCAGGAACATCTTTGAAGAGTTCAGCCATTTCATTGGGCGTTTTCAGGTACTCGTTTCCTGTATAATGCATACCTGTCACATCATCCAAATCTTTACCTGTATTTAAACAGATTAAAATTCGGTGGGCATCAAAATCATCCTTATCTACAAAATGAACATCGTTTGTGGCTATTACCTTTCTGTTAAATTTCTTGGCAAGTTCCAGAAGACGCTGATTTACTCTTTTTTGCTCTTCATGTCCATGATCTTGTAATTCCAAGTAAAAATCATCTCCAAAAATATCAATGAAATATTTCATTACAGCATCTACCTGTGCTTCATCATTATTCAATATTGCTTGAGGTAATTCACCTCCCAAACAGGCCGTTGAAGCAATGATCCCTTCAGAATAAAGTGCCAGAATCTCTTTATCAATTCGGGGAGTATAATAAAAGCCTTGAATATAACCCAACGAAACCAACCTAGTTAGGTTCTTATATCCTTGAAGGTTTTTTGCCAATAAAATCAGATGGTAGCCGGAGCGATCCGGTGTACCATGTTTATCGTATCGGCTTTCCTTGGCTACATATACTTCACAACCAATGATGGGTTTTATTTTATGCTGTCTGGCCTCTTTCATAAACTTTAACACGCCAAACATATTACCATGATCGGTAATTGCAATGGAATCCATCCCGGTTTCTTTCACTTTGGCAATCAAACTGCTTATTTTCGCAGCTCCATCTAAAATAGAATACTGGGTATGTACGTGTAAATGAGTGAAATCAGGCATAAAACAACAACAATTATTCGAATGAAAGATAGTCAATTAGGACTTGTAAAATTAGCCAAAAAGTTAGGTAAAAATCCCAATGTTAATAAAATGTGTAAAGTTTAAATGATTGAATCCGGAAGCTATTGAGGCTTAATGGAAAGGAAAAACTATTTTTGCTGTATGAAAACAACGAGCTTACTTCTGGCAGAGAAAATACACGATCAGCTTTATCCTGAAAACGAAATTAAGTACAAATCAAATGATTTTGCATTGATTTTGGACAATATCAGCCTTAAAAACCCAGATATTTCAAAGTTTTTGCGCAATTATCAAAGTACTGAACAACAAATTTCATTTTTTAAAAAAGATAAAGAAATGCTCATCAAATTTCCGGATATCTGGAAAATCCAACTCAATTTGGAAGAAAATAAGTTAAAAGAAATAAAACAAAGATTGATAGAATTTGGAACAGAAAACAAGCTTGAGATGGCTGCTATCTTCAATTCTATAGATAAAGAGACCAATAAGCTAACAGATCTGTTTAAGTAATAATAAACTAAAAACTATTAAAGCTTTTATTTTTCAAAAAATAATCGGATATTTGCAGCCATTTTTAAAAAACATTATATCTCATTTAAAATTAAAGATTTATGCCAGCAAAGATTAGATTACAACGATACGGAAAGAAAGGAATGCCTTTCTATCACATCGTTATCGCGGATGGTCGTGCACCACGGGACGGAAAATACATTGAAAGAATTGGCACCTACAATCCTATTAAACAACCAGCTGATATCAGTATTGATATCGATCAGGCAGTAGCTTGGTTAAATAAAGGCGCTCAGCCAACTGACACTGTCAGGGCTATTTTATCCTACACAGGGGTTCTTTACAAGAATCACTTGATGAAAGGTGTAACAAAAGGCGCATTGACCGAAGAACAAGCAGAAGCAAAATTTCAAATTTGGCTGAAAGAAAAAGAAGCTAAAGTTGAAGGGAAGCTAAAAGAAACCCAATCGTTAAGCAAAGACGAACTTAAAGTCCGTCACGAAGCTGAAGTGAAAATTAAAGAAGAAAGAGCTGCCGAGGTAGCAAAGAAAAGAGCTGCTGAAATAGCTGCATCCCGACCTGCTAAAATTGAAGAAGAAGCACCGGAGGTAATTGAAGAAGTAGTAGAAACAGTTGTTGAAGAACCTAAAGCTGAAGTAGTAAAAGAAACTCCTGCAGTTGCAGAAGTTGTTGAACCGATAGCGGAAGTTGTTGAACCTGCAACGGAAGCTGTTGTCGAAGAACCTTTAGCTGAAGAAGCAAAAGAAGAATCGGAAGAAACAAAAGCAGAATAAACACTGTTAAATTTCAGAATGGGCCGGATGTAAACATTCGGCCTTTTTTTTTGTACTTTTAAACCAAAAAAAATGGATATAAGTAATCATTATTATTTAGGATATATTGTAAAAACAATTGGGAATAAGGGCATACTTCGAATTCAACTCGACACAGACAATCCAAGCTATTATAAAAATTTAAAAGAAATAGGTGTTGCGATTAAAGATCAATTGGTTAATTATCCAATAGAAGAAATTGTAATTACAGACAATAAAGCCAATGTTGCATTTAAAAATATTGACAACACAGATGTTGCCAAATTGCTCCAAGGTTGTTCGCTTTATCTTCCGCTTAGCAGTTTGCCTAAACTTAAAGGCAATAAATTCTATTTTCATGAGGTTACAGGATATGAAGTTTACGATAAAGTACACGGTTTTGTAGGGATAGTAGAAACGGTGCTTGACCAGACATACCAAGCTATTCTGCAGATTACTTTTGACGATGAGGAGATACTGATCCCCATTACTGACGAGATTATCATAGATGTGGACCGAGAAAAAAAACGTATTGATATTGAAGCACCGGATGGGTTGATAGACATTTATTTGTAATTGTCAGTTTGTGTTGATTCAGTTGTAATACAATGGTTATACAATAGTAATACAATGGTAATATGATTGTAATACGATTGTAATACATTGAAATACAATGGAAATACAATTGTTGATTTACTGTAACTACTGAGCTTCTGAGCCTTTAAACATCTGAACACTTGAACACCTGAACACATAAACACATCGATAATGTCTTTCCAATTCAAACAATTCAGTATTGAAGATGATCAGTCGACCATGAAAGTGGGAACTGATGCCGTTTTATTGGGAGCTTGGACCGAAATTAAGGATGCAAATAATATTTTAGAAATTGGGACAGGCTCTGGGGTTATCTCGCTCATGCTTGCCCAACGATCAAAAGCCCAAATTCAAGCCATTGATATCGACAAAAATTCAGTCGATCAAGCCAATTATAATTTTCAGAAATCAAAGTGGGCAGATCAAATCATGGCAAAACATTATTCACTCAATGATTTTTGCAAATCAGAATCTAAGAAATACGATTTAATTGTGAGTAACCCCCCTTTTTTTATTGACTCATTAAAGTCTCCATACAAAAATAAAACACGTTCAAAACATACCGGCGAACTCAGTTATGAAGAACTGGCTCATGGCATTGCAAATTTATTGACACCAAAAGGAAAAGCGTGTATAATTCTACCTTATACAGAGAGTAAACACTTTAAAGACATAGCCTTAATTGAAAATATCTACCTAAACAAACAATTAAAGATAAGGCCAAAAGCTACAAAAGAGGTCAATCGTGTTTTGATGGAATTTAGTTTTTATAAATCCAAACTTGAAGAAATGGAAATTTATCTTCGAGAAGAAAACAATGAATTTTCAGAGGCTTATCATTATTTATGTAAGAATTATTATTTGAGCTGATGGTCCTATTTTTCGGTACAACTGTTTTTGTTAAAACAAATTTTTATAATTTGTCAAAAAATCCTAGCCATGAAAACACACATTAAATTTATTCCTTATTTATTCATTTTGGTTCTGCTAATCTCTTGTTCCGGTCCAAGCGAAAAAACATTGACCATCGCTCTTTCTAAAACCAACAAAAATTGTTACACTTGGATTGCTTCTGCTGATTCCACAGCCCAAGTCGTTGAATTGTACACTCGTTCATTGGATGAAGCATTAGCCAAACTGGATAGCTGTGATGCATTAATCATCACAGGAGGATCTGACATTTACCCGGGCCTGTATGGAAAGGAATCGGACACTGCCCGCTGTGGCCAAATTGATTTTAGACGAGATACCCTTGAGCTTGCATTAATTAAAAAAGCGTTGGAGATGGGAATGCCTATTTTGGGCATTTGTCGTGGCCAACAAATGATCAATGTGGCCATGGGTGGTAGTTTAATAATCGATATCCCGACCGATGTTGACACCATTGTCAACCACAGCCAAAGAAAAGGTCTTCATGGAGTTACTATTGAACCCGGCACTAAATTGGCATGGACTACGAACGTAACGAGTGGAAATGTTACTACCGCCCACCATCAAGCTATCGACCAACTGGGAGAATCATTAAGGGTCTCTGCAAGATCTACACTAGATGGAATCATTGAAGGTATTGAATGGGAAGAACCTGAAGGGAAATCTTTTTTAATGGGTGTTCAATGGCATCCTGAACGCGACATGCAAGGTGATCCACTTTCATGGAATTTATTAGAATTATTACTCTATGAAGCACACCGTTTTCAAGAGAAAGATCTGGATTAGCTATTCTTCAAGCTTTTGAACTATTAGCATAAAGAAGTGAATGATCAATCCTTTTCATTCGCATACCATAACATTAGGAGCAAATGGATTGAGAAAATCCACTATCTAAATCTGCATTGGAATATTTTATGATGCAGATAAAAGCTTTTAAATCAGATTTACGTTATTAATGAGTTTTGATTAAGTAAACAGCCAATCTAGTAAACCAACCTTATCATTTTGTGAACTCATACTTGTATCATTTGAAAGATAATACGATTCTTTACTGGTACAGCAAAAAAGTTGCAAGGTTTGTCCCTCGATTCTCTTAAAATAATATACAAGAAAACCTTTACTATAAATTTCATAATTCATCCCACGATTGTCTAAAGACTTCATTTCTAATTGCAAAATCTCGCTTTCGTTCACATAAGAATCAACCTCGAACTTAGGCCCAAACCTGTTTACGCTATTCATAATTTTTTAATTTATGAAGCCTGTCAATAAAATTGTAAAACCTTGCTAGAAATTTTACTTTCTATCGTGCATTTTGACTTCTATGATTAATAACTCCAGTTATCATCAAAAATATGGGAAGACTTTTAAAAAAATTTAGGCAAATCACCTAAATTAAAGTAGGTAACACACTTAAAGTAAAATTTTAAAATTGCCTGGGATAGTTTATTTGAGTTCATGGTTTACATACCCATTTAATATGGGGATATATATTCCTTATCTGTAAGGAAGTAATACGCAACATATATTAGCTTATATAAATTTGGGAAAACACTTGCATTATGAACGTATGTTCATTACTTTTGTATAATAATTCAATTCTCAACAACCATGACCAGACCAAAAAGCAATCGAATTGTGCATGAACCACCCCTCTTTTCTGCCTTTAAACCGGTTGGAATCAGAGGAATGTCTTCAGAACAAATTTCACTGAGCCTTGATGAATTTGAAGCACTAAGACTTGCTGACCAACTTGGTTTATCACATGCTGACGCATCAGATGAAATGGAAATTTCCAGATCAACGTTTACACGCTTAATTGAACAAGCCAGAAAAAAAGCAGCTGAATTTCTAGTCCAAGGAAGATTTTTGGTAATTGAAGGAGGAAATGTTCATTTTCGAAAGAACATTATCCATTGCCAAGATTGTGGCCATATGTTCAATATGGATTTCAGTGAAACAATCACTGAATGCCCTGCATGTCATTCGAAAAACTTATTAAACCTGGCCGGTGGGTTTGGACATGGTCGTTGTTGTTCTAACAAAAACTTTAAAAAAGGAGGTAATTATGCCACGAGGTGACAAAACAGGACCTGCAGGAACGGGTCCAATGACTGGGCGACAATTAGGTTATTGCCGCGGGAATGAAGCACCGGGATTTACAAACCAAGGATTTGGTTTTGGTGGAGGATTCAGGAGAAATAAGGGATTCGGCCGTAACTTCAGAGAAGGATACAGAGCAGGAAACCGGAGATATTATCAGGAAGACATTCCGAATATATCTAATAATACTTTGCTCGAAAATGAAATCAAAATTTTAAAAGAACAATTGTTGAATATTGAGGATCAGCTATCTCAATTAAATAAAAAAAGCTAAAGTCGAGGCAGGCCGAAAGAGGTCTACCTTAATAAATTTAAACACCAATTATTATGATTAATTCAGAAGAACATAAAAATAATGGCATTAGCTCAGGAAAAGGCCTGGGCAAAGGTGGAGGACGCGGACGTAACAAAGGAGGAGGCTTTGGAACCGGGGGCTTTTGTATCTGCGCCAAATGTGGAACAAAAATCCCACATCAGCAAGACATAAAATGCACAACCTTAAAATGCCCAAATTGCGATAAAACAATGATCAGAGAGGAATTACTAAATCCATAACAAATCACCTAAAAACAAAAAGAATGAAAAGAAAATTTGCAATTCCAACATTAAATGGCCAATTGACAGCACATTTTGGCCACTGCGAAAAATTTGCAATTGTTGAAGTAGAAAACAATACCATTATCGATGAGCATATATTGACTCCTCCTGTACATCAACCCGGTGTGTATCCAAAATTTCTAGCTGATCAGGGAGTAAACGTAATTATCGCAGGAGGAATGGGGCAGCAAGCCCAGACGCTTTTTGCACAAAATAATATTGAAGTTCACATGGGCGTTCTGGATGGTTCTCCAAAACAATTGGTTGAAAATCTTTTAAATAACCAACTTAAAACCGGTGATAATCTTTGTGATCATTAATTGATGAAAAAAATTGAGTTCAGTCAGATAGGGGTTATTAATACACCATTCAAGGAACAAAAAGACATCCCTATCCAGGCTTCTTTTGGAAAAACAATCGAGGCTTCATGTAAGATTTTTGAAGAATATTCCGCTGGTTTAAAAGACCTGGATGGTTTTAGTCATGCCATTTTGATTTATTATTTTCATCAATGCAAGGAAGTAAAAATGATCGCAAAACCCTATCTTGAAGACAAAGAACATGGCATATTTGCGATTAGAAGCCCCTATCGGCCCAACAAAATTGGATTCTCGATTGTTAAAATCAAAAAAACAGATAATGACATGATATTTTTCACCGGAGTTGATATACTCGATGGCACTCCCCTGCTCGACATTAAACCTTATGTAAAGTATTTTGACCATCAGGACAATACCAAATCGGGATGGATTGAAAAACATTTTAAAGAGGGTAACATCCCGGATCAAACCATACTCAAAAATAAATGAAAATAGCAATTGCCAGTGGGAAAGGAGGAACAGGTAAGACAACTTTATCTGTTAATTTGGCTCATTATCTGGCCAAAGAGGAGAAGATAGTCTTGGTTGATCTGGATGTTGAGGAACCCAATTCAGGTTTGTTCATTGATGCTAATTTAATCCATCAGGAACATAAATATAAAATGCATCCTGCTTGGGTCGAAGATAAATGCACCTTATGTGGGCTTTGTCAGCAAGTTTGCAATTTCCACGCGATTATACAGTTGGGACCTCAAATAATGGTATTCCCTGAATTATGTCATGCATGTTATGCCTGTTCTGAACTTTGCCCGGTAAATGCTTTACCCATGCAAAAACAGAAAATGGGTGAACTTAAACATTTTCAAAAAGAAGAATTGACTTTTATCGAAAGCAGGCTGGATATTGGGCAGGAACAAGCAGTTCCACTCATTTCGCAAACTCAGAAATATGTTGATCGGCATTTTGAAAAAGAGATCCTAAAAATATATGACTCACCTCCCGGAACTTCCTGCCCTGTGATTGAAGCAACTAAAGATGCCGATTTTATTATTCTTGTAACAGAACCAACCCCATTTGGCTTTCATGATTTAAAACTGGCAATTGATACGATGGAAGAACTTGAAAAAGATTTTGTGGTCGTCATCAACCGTGATGGAATAGGGAATAGTGAGGTAGTAAATTATTGCAAAACAGAATCTATTCCCGTAATAGCAAGAATCCCAAATGACAGGCGCATTGCAGAACTTTATTCTCGAGGAGAACTCATTTACGAAAAACATCCTGTATTTAAACAAGAACTTGAAAGCATTAAACAATTCATCCATAATTACAGAAATGGAGGTTTATCTTGAAAGAAATTGTAATTATTTCAGGAAAAGGGGGAACCGGCAAAACTTCCATTACTGCATCTTTTGCTTATCTAGGGGGTAAAGATGTTGTTGTTGCCGATTGCGATGTGGATGCCGCGGATCTGCATCTGCTGATGAATCCGGATTTTGCAAATAAAGAAGATTTTTATAGTGGTGAATTGGCAAAAATAAATCAGGCTAAGTGTACTTTCTGCGGAGCATGCGCGGAAATTTGTCGGTTCGAAGCCATTTCCTTAAAAAATGATCAATATTCTATTGATCAATTAAATTGTGAAGGGTGTGGCTATTGCGCCCGAATTTGCCCGGCTCAAGCTATTACAAATGAAACACTGAATGTAGGAAAATGTTATATCTCCACAACAAAAACCGGAAGTAAAATGGTCCACGCCCGACTTGGGATTGGAGCCGACAACTCAGGGAAATTGGTGGCCAAAGTAAAAAATGAAGCCAAGCGTATTGCCACCATGACAAACAAAGCTTTTGTAATAGTTGATGGCTCTCCTGGACTTGGTTGTCCGGTTGTTTCCTCTTTATCGGGGGCAAATTTTGTGGTAATGGTAACAGAGTCAAGCATCTCTGGCTTACATGATTTAAAACGGGTTTATGAATTAGTAAAAAAATTCAAGATCAAAGCAGGTTGCATCATTAATAAATCTGACATTAATCCGAAAATCAGTCTTGAAATCTCGGCTTTTTTAAACAAGGAAAATATTTTTCATCTGACCAATTTACCGTATAATGAAAACTTCACAAAAGCCATGACAATTGGACAAACCATTGTTGAATACGATCACGAGGAATTAAGTATCCAACTTACAAATTGTTGGAATAAAGTTAAAGAATTAGCAAATCAATAATAGATAAAAAACAACCATGAAAATAGCATTTACAACTAAAGGTACAGCATGGGATTCACAAATGGATCCTCGTTTTGGCCGAACAGAATTCATCTTTGTTTATGATGAAGAAACGAAAGAAATTACACACTTCGATAATCGATCGATAGAAAATGAGGCACATGGGGCCGGTCCAAAAACCTCACAAAAATTATTTGAACTGGGTGCCAACATCCTCATAACAGGCAATGGGCCTGGTGGAAACGCGGCCACAGTTCTAGAAAAAGCAGGCATCATAATTTATATTGGTGCAGGTGACATGACAATAAAAGAAGCATTTAACGCATATAATAATAATGTTTTAGCAAGATTATAGGCATGAAAGAATTTGATGTTATCATTATCGGTGCAGGACCTGCCGGGATTATAACCGGTGTTACGGCAAAAGGACAATACCCGGATAAATCCATGTTAATGTTTAAAGAAGAAGAGAAAGGGTTGGTTCCTTGTGGAATTCCTTATGTTTTTTACAGGCTTGATGATGTTGAAAAAAATGTAATGGGTCCAAAACCATTCATTGATTTGGGAGGAGAAGTTGTAAAAGGCACCGTTAACAATGTTGATTTGAATACAAAAACAGTCACTACAAAAACAGGAAATGAATATCGTTTTAAAAAACTGGTTTTTGCAACAGGATCGATAGCCGTAATCCCAAGCTTTATTGAAGGAAATAACCTTGAAAATGTTTTTTACATAAAAAAAAGTTATGAATACATTAAAGAAATCCTTGAAAAACTAAGATCAAAAAAAAATATCGTTGTAATTGGAGGGGGATTTATCGGGGCCGAAGTAACAGAGCAGCTTTCAATGCATCCTGAAAAACAAGTTACTATCATTGAAAGTGAAGCTAATTGTTTTTCTAAAGCCTTTTCAAAAGAGTTAAGTCAAATTGCTACAGATGCGCTTAAACAAACCAGGGCTAATGTTTTAACCTCAAGACAAGTCGATAAAATAATTGGCACGGATGGAATTGCCACATCCGTTATTTTGAATAACGGGGAAGAAATAAAATGCGACGCCGTAATTATGGCCATCGGCTATAAGCCAAATACCGATTTGGCAAAAAATGCAGGACTTGAAATAAATGAAGCAGGGGCAATTATTGTTGATCATTACGAACGCACCAAAATTAAAGATATATGTGCCGTTGGAGATTGTTCGCAAACCATTGGGTTTTTAACTGGTAGAATTGACAATATCATGCTGGCATCAACTGCAACTGCTGAAGCCCGCGTATTGGGCCATAACCTGTTCGGTATTAAAATCAGGAAATCCTTTACGGGAACCCTGGCTGTATTTTCAACCGAAATAAACGGGATTGCCATGGCCTCAGCGGGAGTTAATGACAGCAATGCAGAAGAAGGGAATATTCAATACATCAGCTCAAAATTCAGTGATTTTGACATGCACCCCGGAACCTTTGAAAACACTTCACCATTAACATTGAAACTCTATGCCTCGCCTCACGATGGTTCAATCATTGGTGGTGAGGTATGGGGAGGAAAATCTTCAGGTGAAATCATTAATACCATCAGTTTGGCAATTCAAAAAGGAGTAACAGTATATGAACTAATTTCGTTTCAAATTGGATCACATCCATTATTAACACCAGCTCCTACAAAAACGATCTTGATTAAAGCAGCAGAAAAAATCATCAACGAAATTGAAAAAAAAACGGTGAACAAATAAAATAGACAAAAATTATTTAAAGATGAAGCTAACAGTCTTAACTGAGAATACTGCATCTGGTAATTTTCTTGCAGAACATGGGTTATCCTATTTTATAGAACATTGTAATACCATAATATTATTTGATACCGGCCATTCAGATGTTTTTCTAAAGAATGCCGAAAAACTTGATATTGATTTGGATAATGTTGAAAATGTGGTATTAAGTCATGGGCACTGGGACCATGGAGATGGATTAAGTTACCTGAAAAATAAAAACCTGATTTGTCATCCTTATGCTTTTATCAAACGTTACAGAAAACTAGATCATCAATATATCGGTTTAAGTTTGTGCTATTCTGAATTAAACAAAAAGTTCAAATTGATCAATACCCGAAAGCCATACTATATTACAGACAATCTGATATTTTTGGGGGAAGTTCCACGAATTAATTCCTTTGAATCAGAGAAAACCCCTTTTATTGATGAGCATAAGATTGATGATTTTGTACCTGATGATTCGGCTTTGGTAGTTATTCAGGAGAACGAATTAATAGTTGTATCAGGTTGTGCGCATTCAGGCATATGCAACATCATCGATTATGCAAAAGAAGTAACCGGAATTGATAAGGTTGTTGCAGTGATCGGCGGATTTCACCTTAATGTGATTGATGAACAAACAAAGCAAACCATACAGTATTTCAAGAAACAAAAAATAAAACATATTTATCCTTCACACTGCACAGGGCTGCCTGCTTTAACAGCTTTTTACAATGTATTTAAGATAAAACAACTAAAGACGGGCATGGTAATTAATCTCTAACAAAAACGATGAAAACATATCTTGAGTGCATACCCTGTTTTATGTCGCAAGCAATGAGAGCAGGTAAATTTATTACTAAAGACGAAAGCCTGATCAAAGAGATACTCGATAAAGTTGGATGCGCAATAAAAGGATTTTCTTTAGATCAAACCCCACCTGAAATGGGTATGATTGTTTATCAGGAAATTAAAAACATAACGGGTATAAGCGATCCATATAAAAAAATTAAAAAAGCAAATATCAACGAAGCACTCGCTTTATACCCGGAATTAAAAAGGTTGGTTTGGGAATCAAAAAACCCATTATTGACCGCGATCAGAATTGCCATTGCAGGCAATGTGATTGATTTGGGCGTTAACAAAACTTTTAATATCAAGGAAGATCTAAAGCAAATATTACAACAGGATTTTGCCATTCTGGATTTTGACAAATTTGTCGCCAAACTCGACAGGGCCGATTCTGTTCTTTATCTTGGTGATAATGCAGGCGAATCCGTTTTCGATAAAATTTTAATTGAAGAATTGGGCAAGCCTGTCACATTTGTAGTTCGGGAAATCCCAATCATTAATGATGTTACCTATGAAGATGCAATTGCTTCAGGATTGCATGAAGTTGCTGAAATTATCTCATCGGGGAGTACAGCTCCGGTAACCCTACTCAAAATATGTAATGCCGATTTCTTAAACCGTTTCGACAAAGCTGAATTTATTATAAGCAAAGGTCAGGGAAATTTCGAAAGTTTATCAGATAGTAAGCGTCCGATTTTCTTTTTATTAAAAGCAAAATGCCCGGTCATTGCCAAAGAACTAAATATTAAAGAAAACGAAATAACATTAAAATCAATAAACTAATTAAAAACAATTTTTACATTATGAAAACAAAAAATATGGGATTCAATTCTAAATTGATCCATGCAGGAGATTATCAGGATGAATTTGGAAGTGCTGTTACTCCCATTTATCAAACTTCAACTTTTTCATTCAGAAATGCACAACATGGTGCCGATTTATTTGCAGGAAAAGAAAAAGGGTTCATCTATACCCGTATCGGAAATCCTACCATTGGTGTATTGGAAGATAAAATTGCAGAACTCGAAAACGGATACCGTGGAATTGCTTTATCATCAGGCATGGCGGCAGTTTCAACGGTGTACATGAGTATTTTGGCCCAAGGCGATCACATGATCAGCACAGGTGCTGTTTATGGCCCCAGCAGGGGCGTAATGGAAACTCACTTTTCAAAATTTGGGGTCGAGTATTCCTATATTGATACTTCCGACATAGAGCTTCTTAAGAAGACAATCAAACCAAAAACAAAATTAATCTATCTTGAAACCCCGGCCAACCCAACTATTCAGCTTACCGACATTAAAAAAGTTTCAGAAATTGCACATCAGCACAATATCCTTGTTTGCGTTGACAATACTTTTTGCAGCCCATATCTTCAAAAGCCTTTGAACTTAGGTGCTGACATCGTACTTCACTCACTTACTAAATTTATTAACGGTCACGCTGATATCGTAGGAGGTATCATTGTTGCCAAAGATGAAAAGCTTTATAACACTATCCGTAAAGCGATGATCTACATGGGCGGAAACATGGATCCGCATCAGGCATTTATGGTTATCAGGGGGGTGAAAACTTTATCCTTACGAATTGACCGAGCCCAGGCAAGTGCGATGAAAATAGCTGAATTTCTTGAAAATCATCCAAAAGTTGAATGGATTAAATACCCGGGATTAAAATCATTTCCCCAACATGAATTAGCCAAAGAACAAATGAGTGGCTTTGGGAGCATGATCAGTTTTGGGCTGAAAGGAGGATATAAAGCCGGCTCCACGTTAATGGACAATGTTCACCTTGCAACCTTGGCAGTTTCTCTGGGTGGAGTAGAAACATTGATTCAACATCCAGCTTCAATGACCCACGCAGGGGTATCAAAAGCTGATAAACTCGCGGCCCACATCACTGACGGTTTAGTCAGATACTCCGTTGGAATTGAAGATGTGGAAGATTTAATAGATGACTTGAAACATGCTTTGGATCAAATAAAATGATTAAGATTAACTGAGTATAAAATGAAATAGCAATAATTACATTGTCGAAACAAAATACCTATGATTATTTATGGACATGCTATCTGAACCAATTAAAGAAATCAAAAATAAACAGGTGAAAAAAGCAAAAGTAAATCTTGTAATCGATGCCGTTATGCTCGTTGCCATGATGGCCATTCTGGGTATCGGGTTCCTGGTAAAGTATATATTGCTTACCGGTCAGGAAAAATGGGATAAATTGGGTGAAAATTATGAACTTACCCTCTTTAGTCTGGATCGTCATGCATGGAGCCAGATTCATTTCATACTCGGAATTGTTTTGATCGGATTATTAATCCTACATATTATCCTTCATTGGAAAATTATGATCAAAATATATGAAACTTTAATTAAAAAAAAGGCATTAAGAATATTTTGTACATCAGCTTTATTAGTCATTTCAATTATACTGGCCATCTTCCCATTTTTTTTAAATGCCGATCTTGGAGCTCCGGTAACCAGATATCAGAATCGAGAAGTTAACATGGTCAAAGAAATAAATAATGAGATTAAGCTTGGCGACATTCACGAACCAACAGTGGATAAACCTCAAATCGCAACTCAACACAAACATGACATTCATGAGGAACTCCCTTCAAATATTCAGGTGACCGGAAGCATGACACTTATTGAAGTTTCAAGAAAATATCAGGTACCTGTTGATCACTTAAAAAACGCCCTTAGTATTCCGGTTTCCACATCAAACCAAGAAAAACTGGGTCAATTGCGTCGAGTAATTGGATTTAGAATGAGTATGGTTGAGGAAATTATTTATAACTATCAAAAAGAAAACACGAATGGAAAAAACAACTAAAATTGGAATTGTTATTTGCAACCGTTATAAGAGTTGTGCCGGCGGCAAATGCTTCAAATCATTGAAAAACCGTGAAGGTGCTTTCAGCATTTACGAAAAAAATGAGAATGTTGAAATTGTTGGATATACTTCTTGTGGAGGATGTCCGGGTGGAAACATTGAATACACTCCGGAAGAAATGGTAAAAAATGGCGTTGATGTTATCCATTTAGCAACCGGAATGGTTGTGGGATATCCTCCTTGCAATAATATTAACCACTTTAGAAAATTCATTACTGAGAAATATGGTGTGAAAGTAGTTGTGGGAACACATCCAATTCCACAAAAATATTACATAACCCATCAGGAACTCGGTACCTGGAATTCTGAAAAATGGAAGGAATTAATAGCCCCTACTTTAGCTGATGAAGAAACCAGAATAGCTTATAATTAAGAATACGAATTATGTACAAATATCTTTTTGGGCCGGTACCCTCCAGGCGACTTGGAATGTCGCTTGGAGTGGACCTAGTGCCACATAAAGTCTGTTCGCTGGATTGTGTTTATTGCGAATGCGGGGCCACAACAAAACTCACAACCGAACGTACAGAATATATCCTTTATGATAAAGTTGTGAAGGAATTTGATCACTATTTCCTAAACAACCCCGATCCTGATTATATCACTTTTTCAGGCTCGGGTGAACCTACGCTTAATTCGCGCATCGGTGATGTATTAAGATATATTAAAGGTAAAAAATCCGAAATTCCACTTGCAGTTTTAACGAATGGATCCTTTCTATACCAGAAACAGGTAAGACTGGAACTGTTGAAAGCTGACCTAGTGCTTCCTTCTCTTGATGCCGCCTCCTTAAATTCTTTCAAAAAGATTAACCGTCCAAACCAATTACTGGATATTAGTCAATATATTGATGGCCTTGAACAATTCAGAAATGAATTTAATGGACAGATCTGGCTTGAAACATTTATCATCCCAGGTTATAATGACAGTCAGGAAGATTTGAAACTTTTAAAAGATGCTTATATCAGGATCAGACCCGACCGTATCCAACTGAATACCCTGGATCGACCCGGTGCAATTTCAAATATCCGATCGGCAACCAAACAGGAATTGCAAAAAATAGTGGATTTTCTCAAACCGCTTCAAGTTGAGATCATTGCCGCATCCGTTCAAAGAAAAAATATTGCATCATATCGCGACGATATCGAATCAACCATACTTGAAACCATTTTCAGGCGGCCTTGTACTTTAGCAGATTTAAATAAAATCCTGGGCATTCACATAAACGAACTCAACAAATATCTTGATGTTTTAGAAGCAGATCATAAAGTTGAGGCCATTCGACAGGATCGGGGAATATTTTATCAAATTAAAAATAAAGAGGATTAGTCAATAATCATTGATAATTGAATTCGCTTGCGTGCAATGTCAACTTCCATTACTTTAACATCTACTTTTTGGTTGAGCTTTACAACTTCGTTTGGATCTTTCACAAATCGTTCAGCCAGTTTACTAATATGGACCAATCCATCCTGGTGAACCCCAATTTCGACAAATGCACCGAAAGCCGTAATGTTGGTAACGACGCCGGGCAATGTCATTCCAACATTTAAATCCTAAAATGATATTGATGAAGGAAGAAGGCCAGGAGCAACAATACTTGTCATCGTCAAAACAGGCCCAACAACGCTTTTTTTGAAGTTTTCATCATACTAAAAAAGTTTTATAAAACTAATTTCATAAAACTTTCAGCAATCACATATCAATATTACGTTACAGAAGGTTTTACCAACCATTTTTTAGTAATATGCCTCTTTGAACTATATCACGATTTTTAGTCCAAAGAAAAATGTTCGTGGTAACGCTGGTCCATAAATGTATCCTGAATCTCTAAATTCGCCTTTGTCGAAATCGCTTTGATAGCTGTTGATAATATTTTTGACACCTCCATTTAGTTGTAACTTGGCACTACTATTAAGTTCAAAATCATACGAAAATTTTAAATTTAAATCATAAAAATTAGGGGTTATATTTTCTATATCTTCTGTTACATATCCTTTAAAATGCTGAACTAACATACTTCCCGTATATGTACCCGACAAAGAAATATTTAATTTTTTGATAGCCTGATAAGTAACAGTTAAATAGCCATAATTATTGGGTGAGCGAAACATTTTTTTCTGAGGAGTTAAATTGTCGTTATTACTCCATTGCTGATTTTCTTTGTATTCACTTTTTTGAAAAGTAACTCCAAATTGAAGTTGAAGGTTTATTGATGGAACAACTTTGCCTTCTATGTTTATTCCTTGGACTATAGCTCCTGAACCATTTCTGCGCTCAAGCATCATGTTTCCCTCATCATCCGTTCCAATTTCCTCTAATACAAACACATTATCCAAATTGGTATAAAATCCTTCTATCAGGAAATTGGTTTGAAGTTGACCAAAAGTTTTGTATAAGTCCAGAGAAGCACTATAACTTTGCGACTTTTCAGTTTTTAAATTGGAAGCTAGACGAATGAGAGCAACATTGCCACCAACTGCCGTTACATGCAAATCTTCATCAAAAGCCTGTGGTGCCCTGAACCCATTTGAATAACTTACCCTTAGATTCATAAATTGAGTTGGGTTATAACGAAAATTTAAGCGGGGACTTATTATTGGGTCCTTAATTAAATTATGTTTATCAAATCTACTGCCTAGAAGAATACTGATTTTTTCATTTTTCCATTCATTTTGTAAAAAAGCGCTTTTTGTATTAACCGCCTGATCAATAATTCGATCATAGCCCAACATTTTATCAACCATTTCATTGGTGCTATATTCCGTCCCCATGGTTAGTTGGGCAGGCATAAAAAGTAGTGTATCTATTGAATAGGTATATTGCAGTCCTGCGACAAATGTTTTATCATTAGTATTTCCATAGGCATTTAAATCCTTTTGTGCTCCATAATAACTTTTACGGTCAATTTTTTGTGCAGATGAATAAATATTAATTCGGTGTTTATTATTTTTAGAAAAGACGTCATATTTTATGCCTCCTGTATTAATATTATGTTCAATTTGTTCGGCGATATCGGCTTCGTGTGGTGGCTGATCAAAATTATTACCACCTCTACGAAACTCTCCCAAATTATGATATTCAATAGTCAATATACTATAATTGCTAGTCCTGTAATAACCTCTAAATCCAACATTTTTTATATTGATTTTCCCAATTTCTGTAAAGCCATCGCCATCATAATCAAACGGGCTTCTCTGTCGTGTTGAGCCGAAAACCATTACACCGGTCCGAAAGTCATCCGAAACGACTGATGCGTTTAAGGATGTATTGATGTCGGCTTTTTTACCATAAATCAGCCTTGTGGTATTCGATAGTGTTATGGAATTACTTGTCGGTTCTTTCGTAATAATGTTTATTGTGCCTGCAATTGCATTTGAACCAAAAATAGCTGAACCACCACGAACAACTTCAACCCTTTCTATCATATTTGTTGGTATTTGTTCGATACCATAAACTCCTGCCAGAGAGCTAAAAATTGGACGACTATCAATTAATATTTGTGTATAAGGTCCGTCTAAGCCATTAATGCGAACTTGTTGAAAACCGCAATTCTGACAATTGGTTTCAACTCTTAATCCGGGTTGGAAATTTAATCCTTCAGCAAGGCCAACAGAATTTGTGATTTCAAAAATTTTAGGAGTTATAACATTCACAATGGATGAAGCTTCTTTACGGTTGATTTCGTTACGATTTGCTGAAACCACGACACTTTCCAGCAATATTTTGTCTTCCTCCATTTCGAAATTAACCTCTTGGCTTTTACCTTGTACAAGTATAAGTTCACGCTCATTTGTTTTATATCCGATCCCTGATACTATTAACGTAAAATTTCCAACAGGAAGGTTTTTAAAGTAATAATGTCCTGTTGCATCGGTGACTGTACCAATGGTGGTCCCTTTTATCACCAAATTAATAAAAGGGATATGTTCTTTACTTATTTTATCAATAACATGTCCATTTATATTTGCATCAGTATTTTTTTGGGTGAACCCTGCTATTGAATAAGATAGCAGAATTATGAAAACCCAGATATTTTTTTTCATTGATTTTTTCCTTTTTAATATTTCACAGTGTGATTACTTAGCAATTAGTTTTCTAACTGCATCAAAAAATGTTAATTGTAAATATTCAAAGGAGGTGCTCTTAACCCATTAGAGGAAATATAGAAGCATATGGATAAATTCTCCTCATTCTTTTGAAGAATGTATTTTTTTAATACAGCTATTAAAACTCCCATTGAAAAAGACAGGAATGAAACAAGAGTTATAAGAATCGATAAGACTTGAATAAGCAAAAACCCATTAGCTGTATGCTGATGTTTTACTGGATTTTTTTCAGTACCATTGCTGAAAGGGTGAGAGTGAACAATGGTTACACCATTTTGAATATGGGTGTGTGTAAATAATGTAATACTAGCGTAATAACCTATAAATAGGACAAAGAAGAAATATTTAAAAAATAGGATCGACTTTATTTTCATTTCTTTCATTATACCAATTGAGAATCATCATGATTAAGTCCAATTAATACCCAGAGATTTTCAGCATCCAAAATTACAATAATTTCAGTACTGATATTCCATATTAAAAAGAATCAGACAAAACAAAGGAATTTATCTTTATTATATTAAGAAATGTCGATAAGAATTTTGATTAATATCAATCAATCATGGATAAAGCGATCCTCTTTCGAGCAATGTCAACCTCCATTACCTTAACCTCTACTTTTTGGTTGAGTTTTACAATCTCGTTGGGATCTTTTACAAAGCGATCAGCCAGTTTACTGATGTGCACCAATCCATCCTGGTGAACCCCAATGTCGACAAATGCACCGAAAGCCGTAATGTTGGTAACGACGCCGGGCAATGTCATTCCTACATTCAAATCCTCGATTGAATGTACCCCTGAAGCAAATTCAAATAAGTCAAATTTTTGACGAGGATCGCGACCTGGTCTTCCTAACTCACTCATAATGTCCTCAAGGGTAGGAATCCCGACTTCATCGGTAACGAAATCCTGCAAATTAACTTTCTTTCGAATCTCTTCGTTCTCCATCAACTCTTCTAAAGTACAACCCAATTTCTTGCACATTAATTTAACGATCCCATAACTTTCAGGGTGCACGGCACTTTTATCCAATGGGTTTTCGGCATCACGAATTCTTAAAAAACCGGCAGCCTGAACAAATGCTTTCTGTCCGAATCGGGATACTTTTAATAATTCTTTTCTTGATTTGAAAGCTCCATTTTCTTTTCTGTATTCAATAATACTTTTCGCCAGTCCCGGCCCTAAACCGGAAACGTGTGAGAGCAATTCCTCACTGGCTGTATTCAGTTCTACCCCGACTGAGTTAACACAACTCTCCACTACGTCGGTTAACGATTTATTCAATTCGCTTTGATTGACATCATGCTGATATTGCCCCACTCCTATTGATTTAGGATCTATTTTCACCAATTCAGCCAACGGATCCTTGAGTCGACGGCCAATTGAAACAGCACCCCTCACGGTTACATCATATTCGGGGAACTCTTTTCTTGCAACAGCCGAAGCTGAATAAACGGATGCCCCGTTTTCATTAACCATCACAGAAACCAGTTTACGGTCGAAGTGAACCCTTCGTATCAGGTCCTCGGTTTCACGCCCTGCAGTTCCATTACCAATGGCAATAGCCTCAATTTTATAAGCATTTACCAGACTGGCAATTTTATGCATCGCCTGATTTTTTTCATTTTGAGGAGGATGTGGGTAAATCGTTTCATTATGGACCAAATTTCCGAGTTGATCGAGGCAAACTACTTTGCAGCCGGTTCGAAACCCCGGATCAATGGCCAACACGCTTTTTTGTCCCATTGGAGGGGCAAGCAATAATTGTCTTAAGTTCTCAGCAAAAACTTTAATGGCACCTATATCAGCCTGTTCTTTAACCTGATTCCTAATTTCAGTTTCCATCGAGGGTGCCAGCAAACGCTTATAACTATCTTGCATTGCCAAATTCACTTGTAAGGCTGATTCGCTATTATTTTTTATAAAAATGCGTTTCAATAATTCAAAAGCCACCTCCTCATCTGCAACTAATTTTAATTTTAAAAGTTTTTCATTTTCTCCACGAAACATTGCAAGTACCCTATGTGAAGGTGCTTCCATGATTTTTTCATTACTATCAAAATAATTTTGATATTTCGCGGCAGCTTCTTCTTTTCCTTTTGCAACTTTCGAACTGATGATGGCCGTTTTCTGAAATAAACCACGGATTCTCTTTCTGGCAGTCTGATCTTCATTGACCCATTCGGCAATAATATCCCTCGCCCCGGCCAAAGCATCTTCCAGTGAATTCACTTCTTTTTCTTCATCAATAAATGCTTCCGCTTTTAAAGTCAAGTCGATAAAATCTTGTTGCAATATCAATTGTGCCAGTGGCTCTAATCCCTTTTCTATGGCTATGCTCGCTCTCGTTTTGCGCTTTTGTTTGTAAGGTAAGTACAAGTCTTCAAGCTCAGCCATGGTTTCTGCCTGCTCAATTTGCAACCTTAACTCGTCACTGAGTTTGCCCTGTTCTTCAATTGAAACCAGAATGGCATCCCTTCGTTTATCCAATTCAAGCAATTGTTGTTCCCGATCACGAATGTTGGCAATTTGAACCTCATCAAGTGTTCCTGTTCTCTCTTTTCTATATCTCGCAATAAATGGGATGGTTGCTCCCTCTGCGAGTAAGGATAAAGTTGCTGAAACTTGCTTTTCTGTAATTCCAAGCTCTTTTGAAATTTTGGCCGTATATTTTTCAGTCATCATATTTTTGATTCAAGTGGCAAAAATATTGTTTTTTTGCAAGATAAATGCACTACAATAAAAAGCAATTCATTGCGTCTAAAAAGGAAAACCACTTTTTATAGGAGAGGTCGTTGATAAAAGAAGTTAATATTCGTAAGTTCAAAAAAGATTTTACTAAATTCGACGTTATTACTTTTTAAAGATAATTATGAGGCCGATTATAATAATTCTAATTTTGTTTTTATCAATTCCCTGTTTCTCACAAAAAAGTGCTTTCGAAAATATTGCCCCTATTATTAACAAAATACCAAAATCTAAATCAACAGCTACCGAATCTGTTGCCAACTATATCAGATCTGAATTTAAACATCCGGAGGATCAATTAAAAGGGGCCTTTTATTGGATAGCCACAAATATTGACTATGCTGTTGAAGATTTAAACAGGGATTTACTATATGAATCCAATCAAGCACTTATCAATGATGCCCTGCGAAAAAAGCGTGGTGTTTGCCAGGCGTTTGCAGAAATTTTTAGCGAGTTGGCAATAAAATTAGGTTTTGATTCTTATGTAATTTCCGGCTACTCCCGTCAAAATGAACAGGTGATTACCTCATCAGGACATGCCTGGAACGCAGTCAAAATAAAAGAGAATTGGTATCTTTTTGACCCAACATGGGCTGCGGGATACTTTCAAGTCAAGAGTTCTAATTCAAAACTTAACAAATCGAATTACGTTAAGAAATTTTCACCCGAATATTATAAAGTTAAGCCTTCTGAATTTATTAAAACACACATGCCTTTTGATCCTATCTGGCAATTATCGGAAAATTTAATCAGTTACCGAGATTTTGATCAAAGTCGTTTTGATAAAGTTACGGAGGAGCTATCCAACTATAAAGATTTAATTGGAAAATTACCCTATATAACAGAAATAAATAGATTGCAAAACTCTATTAAAAGAATCCAATTACTTGGCCGTGGAAACAATTTGATTCAGAATCAGCTTGAATTCCTATCCCGCAATCTTCAAATCCATCTTGATAATTTGGAAGGGGATAAATTTAACCAGGCCTTGGAAATTGAGCTCAGTGCAATAGAATTATACAATACCTATGTAAATGAATTTAATAAATCAACGAGGAAAAAGAATAAGGCAGAGCTTACCAAGATTTTAGATCGTTCATATAAATTAGCAACAGAAGCAAAGCATGAATTCGATGCGATTGACACAAAAAACAAGACACTGCAATTAAACCTTAAAATCAGAAAAAGCGAACTTGCAGAATTGTTTGAAAAGATAGCCCATGAAAAAGATTATTTAAAAAACATTTAGAATAATATTTTTGGATTCCCTCTTATAAAAAATGTCATCTTGAAGAAACATATCGAATGAAAAATCTTTCGAACTCCATTAAATTTTACAATATTTGTAATGACAATAATTTAAAAATATCATGAAAAAAATTACACTTTTCGTATTCATAATAATCCCCTTTTTTCTTTCAGCTAAAGAATATAAAATACAAGGAAACATCAAAAATTATAATTCTGCTCAGGTTTTTCTGAGCAGTGTTTATGGAGATAAACTTGATATTCTGGATTCGACCCTGACTGATCGCGACGGGAATTTTCAATTTTTATTTAGTCAGGATCAACCCAATGGAATGTACCGATTGTTTTTTGCAAACAATAAAAAACTGGACCTGCTTTTCAATTATGAAAATATAATTTTTGAAAGTAATGTGAGTGACCCGATTAACTCCATTGTTGTTAAAGAATCAGTTGAGAATAAAACTTATTATAAATACCTCCTGCGCAAAAATTACGATCAGTATCGACTGGAATTACTGCAACCGGTTCTGATGTATTATCCAAAAACCGATGTTTTTTTTAAAACAATTTCATCAGAATTCAATAGTATTCAGAAAGGATTGTCGGAGTTCACGCGTGATCTGCTTTACCTAAATAAAGATACTTATGCCGCCGCATTAATTGCCATGGAACAAAAGCCACTTCTACTCCCCGATCTCAATCCCGAACAGCAGCAAATGTATTTAAGGGAACATTATTTCGAATCTGTAAAATTTGATAATGAATCCTTACTTAGAAGCAACGTGATCACCTCCACGATTTTATCCTATCTTTCACTTTATCAGAACCAAAATTTAAGCAAAGATCAATTAGAGGATGAATTTATCAAAGCAGTCAATATTATACTTTCCCATTCCAAATCAAATATTGAAATTCATAATTTTGTGATTGATTACCTGATCAACGGATTTGAGAATTATGGCTTTAATAAAGTGATTAATCATATGGCTGATTGGTTATCAAATCCTGAAAATTGCGATATGCCAGAAGATTCAAATTCGCTGAAAGAAAGGCTGAATACCATTAAAAAATTAGCACCGGGGAATCAGGCACCGAATATAATTGAGACTGATTTGGCAGGAAATACCATTAATTTAAATGAAATAAAATCGAAATTCACCCTTGTTGTTTTTTGGGCAAGCTGGTGCCCTCATTGTAAAAATTTACTAACTGAATTAGATCGTTTTTATCATAGTCAAAAAGACAAGTTAGCCATGGTAAGCATTTCAATTGATACTTCAAAAACAGATATGAACACTTATCTGAAAACATTAAAGCCTGAATGGAAAACCATTGCTGATTTTAAAGGTTGGGATGGCAAAACAGCGATTGATTATGGAATACATTCTACTCCTTCTATGTTTTTATTAGATGAAAAGAAAAAGATTTTAGGGAAAGCCGAATCGATTTTCGAACTTCAACAGCTGATGAAATGAAATAAGTAGGAAATTATTTCACTAATATTTGAACAATTCGGATTTTACCAGCCGGAAGCCAAAACATCAATGATGTGAATCATTTTAATGGGCAAATTATTCTTTTTGGCATAACTCTCCTGATTCATCAAACATGACAAATCGGTAGAAACAATATACTCAGCTCCGGCATCAATGGCATTTAACACTTTTTGCTCCGCCATGGCAGAAGAGATGGCTTCATTTTTTAATGCTAACATGCCCCCTGCACCACAACAAACTTCACGATCTTTCATTTCGATCAGCTCCAACCCTTTTACATTTTGCAATAACTGACGGGCTTCATTATTTGCACCAAGCCCTCTTAAGGATGAACAGGATTCGTGATAGGTAACTTTTGCATTAAACTCTGCGCCCACATCGGTTACGTTTAAAACTTTTACCAAAAATTCGGTAAACTCATACACATTTTTTTGAATCTGTCGATATTCATTATGCAAAGCACTGTTATAAAACAGTTCGCCATAATTGTTGCGTACCATGCTAACACAAGAAGCAGTTGGGCTTACAATAGGCCTGTTATTTGGAAAATCAAGAATAAATTTATCCCCGATTTCTTTGGCTTCGTCCCAAAATCCGGCATTAAATGCGGTCTGCCCACAACAGGTTTGCTCTTGATTATAATGCACTGCAATATCTAATTTTTCAAGAATCTTGATCATGTTAAAACCTGTTTGAGGATAAAATTGATCAACAATACATGGAATAAAAATATCAACTATCATAATCTTTACAGCGCTAATTTTTACAAAAATATATAAAATAATGATCTAGAAACGATCAATTTTAAAGCCCACTGATTCTAAATCGTTCCAGAATCCGGGATAGGATTTTTTAACCACATCAGGATCTTCCATAATCATTTTATTAGTGAGTAGGCAAAGCGGCGCCAACGACATCGCCATGCGGTGATCATCATAGGTGTTAAAAACATGGTTTACCTGAAAACTAACATTTTCCGAACGTTTAACGAGGCTCCATAATGTCGGATTTTCCTCAACGATTGAGAAACCAAAAACACTTATTTCATTGTTAAGACTCGCAATTCGATCCGTTTCTTTAATTCTCAGGCTTTGTAAACCCTTTAAAGAACCTTCGATACCCAATCCCACGCAAGTTACTATAACGGCCTGCGCCAAATCAGGGCAATCAATAAAGTCGTATTCGAAGTAACTAACTTTTCTATTTTGTTTTTTCAGTTTCAAACCTTCTAACGTAAATTCCGAACTTACACCCAGCAGATCAAAAATTTCCGGTAATACACGATCACCTTGCATACTTTCTTTTTTTAAATCAGGTATAAGTATGTCAACCTTATCACATAAAGCCGCCATTTCGTACCAATATGATGCTGCGGACCAATCGGGGCCAACAGTAAATACATTTTTAACATAGGTTTGATGCTCAATTTTTATAAGTCGATCGGAATAATCAACCCTAACTCCGAAATGCTCCATAATTTTAATGGTCATTTGAACATAAGGCCGTGATATCAAATTCCCTACTAATCTTATTTCTAATCCATTATTCAATAAGGGGGCTATCAATAACAAAGCAGTGATATATTGGCTACTAATACCTGAATCAAGATTTAATTGACCGCCCGTTAATTTTTTTCCGTTAATTAATAAAGGTGGATAACCTTTGTTGTGAGTATAAGAAATATCAGCATCAATTTGATTTAAAGCCAGAACCAATTTTTCAATCGGTCGTTCCTGCATTCTTTCGCTTCCGGTAAGAAACCATTTTCCTGAGCGTATCGCGAGGTAAGCAGTTAGAAAACGATAGACCGTGCCGGCATTTTTGGCATCAACAACCATAGGGATGCCTGAAAACCCGCAAGTTTCAATATACCTCAAACATTTATTTAATATTTGTGTATCCTCGGCATCCGATAAATTCCGGATCAAAATCCCTTCCTGACACAATGCTTTAATCATTAAAGCACGGTTACTTTCACTTTTTGAGGCAGGTAATTCAATACACCCAATCAGTGATTTTTTGGCTTTGCTTAAAACAATCTGATTCATTAGTAAGTAGTATTGATGTAGTCGATATAGAACTCCAAGGCTTTTCTGATTTCCTTCGTATCAATAAACTGATCAGTTACGCCTTCCCCAATTTTTCGAATTAAAGTAAAATTTATTTGGTTGTCAGTATTTTTTTTATCCTGAATCATCAGTGAAATAATATCATCGATACTTTTAGGATCTATATCGTATGCATGATAATGGTTGAATAGATATTCGAGGATTTGATCAAATTCGGCCTGACTGAGTGAAAGTTTTTTAAGTGAAATATAGGATTCACATATCATTCCAAGTGCAATTGCCTCTCCATGCAAAAGAGGATCCTCATCGTATTTTAATGAAAATGTTTCGATGGCATGGCCAATGGTATGTCCAAAATTCAACAACTTTCTATCACCTTGTTCGAAAGGATCCCTTAAAACAATATCAGTTTTGACTTTAACTGATTCATTGAGGAAGTGATCCCAATTCATAATTTGTAATACATTCTTATCCAATAAAACCTGCCATAAGTCTTTATTTGCGATCAATGCACTTTTAATAATTTCTGCTAATCCTGAATAGACATGACGAATGGGTAATGTTTTAAAAAAATCAGCATTAATAATTACAGCTGTAGGTGTTGTGAAAATTCCAATTTGATTTTTGAACATTTTAAAATCAACTCCGGTTTTTCCGCCAATTGCGGCATCTGAGGCACCCAATACAGTGGTAGGAATATTTAGAAAATTAATTCCGCGCTTATAGGTTGCAGCTACAAATCCGCCAATATCAGTTAATACTCCTCCACCTAAATTAATAAGCAAAGAATTACGATTAGCCTGATAAATTAATAGCTTCTCCCAAATAAATTCGCAGGTTTTAATAGTTTTATTGGCTTCACCACTTTTAATTTCTATCAAAATAATTTTAAAATTATTTAATATAGGTTGTATTAAGGGTAAACAAAACTCCCTCGTATTTTCATCGATAAGTACGAAAATTTTCTGATTTTGAAAAGAACGAAGAATTTCCTTAAAATTTTGAAAATCCATATCATCAATATGGATCGGATGCATTTTTAATTGGCTCACTTTTGCTGATTTTATATTACAAAAGTATGAATAAAAAAACTAGGGATTAAGGTGCAACTGAATTTTTAACCAAATGCTGCCATAAGTAAATCGAGATCCTGATAAGGCAGGTTAAAGTTCTTGCCCACCTGTTTATTGGTCACGATTCCATTGAGCAAATATATTCCTTTACAAAAGCCATAATCTTGCATGAGATATTTTTCCAAACCTCCCGCCTCGCCAATTTTCAACAAAATCGGTGTAAAGAAATTACTGAAAGCAAAAGAAGCAGTGTGAGGTACGATCGAAGCGATATTTGGCACACAATAATGCGTAACTCCATGTTTTTTAAAAACAGGATTCAGATGATTTGTTATTTCCGATGTTTCAACACAACCACCTTGATCGATGCTCACATCGATAATGATTGATCCTGATTTCATTCTTTGTACCATTTCTTCGCTAATCACAAATGGAGCCCTGCCATTTGCAGAATGCATGGCAGCAATAACAACGTCGGCTGTTTGCAAAGCAGATTCTAATAATTTTGGTTGTAATACTGAAGTAAACAATCGTTGATTTAAATTTCGTTGAATACGTTCAAGTTTATAAATTGACCGATCAAAAACTTTCACAAATGCACCCATTCCTAAAGCAGTTCTCACTGCATTTTCGGCAACAGTTCCGGCACCAATTATAACAATTTCAGTCGGACGAATTCCAGGAAAACCTCCAAGCATTTCGCCCTTTCCATATTCAGGGTTGCTTAAATAATCAGCCGCTAATAAAATGGAGGCATTGCCAACTATTTCGCTCATAGAGCGGGTTACAGGATATGCTCCCGATTTATCTTTAATGTTTTCAAAAGCAATAGCCGTTACCTTTTTACTGATCAAGGATTTGAAATAAGGTTGGCTTTGATTGCTAAGATGAAGTGCTGAAAAGATAACTTGTCTGTCTTTTACAATGTCTGTTTCTTTTATGGTTAAAGGAGCAACTTTAAGGATTATATCTGCTGCGTATACTTCTCTGGCACGCTCAACAATGTCTGCTCCTGCCTCAGCGTAATTATGATTACTAAAACGTGCAGATACTGCAGCATCTTTTTCCACAATAACGCGATGACCATTTTCAACTAACATCTTCACCGCTTCCGGGGCCAAACAAATTCTACTTTCTGTTTTGGATATTTCCTTAGGCAACCCAATTATCAAACTTGCACTTTCACTTTGAATTTCAAGTTTTTCTTCTTGAGGCATCAGATTTTCGGAATGAGAAAATTTATAGAACCCACTTTGCTCAGCACTCATTTTACTTTTTCTTAACGTGAATACTTCTGGATCTATCGTCCAGATTTTGAATGGTAACATATACGATATTCTCCGGTAAAAGTTTTTCTATCTTTTCCGGCCATTCCATCAGGCAATAGTTACCGCTATACAAGTAGTCTTCGTAGCCGATATCCATTACCTCTTCAATATTGTTAATCCGATAAAAATCGAAATGATAGATGGGCCCGACTTTATTGGAATGATATTCGTTAATGATGGCAAAAGTCGGGCTTACAACTTCATTCAAAACTTCCAGATTCTTGCATAAAACTTTGATGAAAGTTGTTTTACCGGCACCCATGCTTCCTTCGAATGCAAAAATTCGATCCTTAGGAAATAACTCCAGCATTTTTTCGGCAATACCCTGAAGATCATCGAGTGTACGACATATAAACAATTGCTCCATCTTACTTTACAATTAAAGTTATAAACGGGATGAGCAACTCTTCAATTGAAATCCCACCATGCTGAAACGTATTTTTATAAAAATTTGCATAATAATTATACTTATTCGGATAAGCAAAAAAATCATTTTTCTTGCAAAAGGCAAAACTTGAACTCATATTTGATCTGGGTAAAAATCCTTTCTCCGGATCTTTCATTTCAAAAACATCCTTTGATTCAAAATTAAGATTTCTGCCATTTTTATACCTTAAATTTTTATTAGTTTCCCTATCTCCAACTATTTTAACCGCATTATTAACCTTTACTGAACCATGATCAGTGGTTATCACTAGTTTAACTTTTTGAGTTGATAGATATTTGATCACATCGAATAGTGTAGAATATTTAAACCACGTTACCATCAATGATCTGTAGGCAGGTTCATCATCGGCCAACTCTCTGATAATTTCCATATCAGTTCGGGCATGCGAAAGCATATCAACGAAATTATAAACGATGGTGTTCAATTTATTATTCATCAAATTTGGCAAATTATCAACTAATTTTCTTCCGGCAGTCAGGTTTAATATTTTATGATAGGAATATCTCACATTTTTCCGGTACCTCTTTAGTTGCTCACCTAATAATTCTCCTTCAAATTGATTTTTAGTTCCTTCATCCTCTTCTCTGGTCCAATATTTTGGGTACTTCTTCTCAATATCAATCGGCATCAGTCCGGCAAAAATTGCATTTCTGGCATATTGCGTTGTCGAAGGCAAAATACTGTAATAAATTTCGTCCTTTTCCACCCTGAAAAACTCTTCAATCAAGGGTTGAATGGCCTTCCATTGATCGTACCTTAAATTATCGATAAGTAATAAAAATACAGGATCTTCTTCATCTAACAATGGTAAAAGTTTTTCCTTAAACAAGGTGTGCGATAGTACTGGTCGACCAGGCGATTTTGCCTGAATCCAATCTAGATAATTCTGCTCAATAAAGCGCGTAAATCCCTGATTGGCTTCATCTTTTTGCATTTTTAACACTTCCATGATCCCGTCATCCTTTGATTTTTCAAGTTCCAATTCCCAACGGGTCAATTTTTTATAAACATCAACCCACTGATCAAAATCAAGATTATTATTAATTTCCACCCCAATATCACGGAACTCTTTTTGATATGAATGAGTTGATTTCTCGCTTATTAATTTTCGATGATCCAGATTTTTTTTAAGTGACAGTAAGATTTGATTTGGGTTTACGGGCTTGATAAGATAATCAGAAATTTGAGATCCGATGGCATCATCCATGATTGACTCTTCTTCACTTTTTGTAATCATGACCACTGGAAGGCCCGGGTAAATACCTTTTATCGCACTCAGGGTTTCAAGACCCGATAATCCGGGCATATTTTCATCTAAAAAAATGATGTCGAATACTTCTTCGTTGATCATGTCCAAAGCCTCATCTCCATTGTTCGAAACAGACACCACATATCCCTTCTGTTCTAAAAACAGGATCTGTGATCTCAACAAATCAATCTCATCATCAACCCAAAGTATCTTTACTTTATTCATAAACCAACGGCGTTTCAATTAATTCAGAACCCGAATAAATTTGATGGTTGCAAAATAAATTGTAATATTGAATAAGGAATACAACCAATGCACTGAATCACAAATGTAACCCAAATTTAAAGATAAAAGTGAATTTACACAGCCCGAACAAGAGAAAAATATTCAACGATCCGGTTTATGGATTTATCAGCATCCCTCATGATTTGATTTTTGACCTGATCGAACATCCTTATTTTCAGCGACTGAGAAGAATACGCCAATTAGGTCTCACTCATTTAATTTATCCGGGCGCATTGCATACCCGCTTTCATCATTCGATCGGGGCGATGCATTTGACCTGTCAGGCAATTGCTGTTTTAAAGGAGAAGGGTCATCAAATCAGCGCAGAAGAGGAAATTGGTGTTAAAATTGCCATATTATTGCATGATATTGGGCATGGCCCTTATTCTCATACTCTTGAGCATTCGCTTGTCGAGAAATTGCATCACGAAGAAATTTCAGAAATTTATATGAATCTTTTGAACAAGGAATTCAAAGGTCAGCTTGAGCTTGGGATTCGTATTTTTAAAAATACTTATCCAAAAAAATACCTGCATCAGCTTGTATCGAGCCAACTTGATATGGATCGTTTGGATTACCTTAAGCGAGATAGCTTTTTTACCGGAGTAGCCGAAGGCAACATCAATGCCGACCGCATCATAAAAATGCTTCAACTCGTTGATGATGAATTGGTAATTGAGGCTAAAGGTATTTATTCTGTCGAAAAATTTATCATCGCACGTCGATTGATGTATTGGCAGGTTTATTTGCATAAAACTGTGCTGGCTGCCGAACATATTTTGATGCGTATTTTGAAACGTGCAAAATTTTTAACAGAAGAAGGGGAAGTTCTTTTTGCTACTTCATCCTTAAGTACTTTTCTGAAAAATAATTTTGACAAGAATCGATTCAGTGAGGATTCAACAGCAATATCAGCCTATTCTCAACTTGATGATTTTGATATCATGGCATCAATTAAAGAATGGACAAAACACAAAGATCCGATTCTTTCGTACCTAAGTCATTGTATTGTGAACCGAAACTTATTTGGCATCGAAATTCAAGATAAGGAATTCAAGTATGAGAAAATTCAAAAAATAAAAGAGCTTGTTAAACATCAATTTCAACTAAATGATGAAGAATGCGAATACTTTGTAATAACAGATAGTACAAGTAACTCAGCCTATAATTTGAAAGCCGGGCAGATCAATATATTATTCAAAAACGGAGACATAAAGGATATTGTGACTGCCTCAGATTTATTAAATAAATCAATGCTTTCGCAACCGATAACCAAATATTTTCTGTGTTATCCAAAAAATTTGATGCCGAATAAAGACTGAAACCTTACTTTTGTAAATATTTTATATAAAATCAGATGGAATTTACCGCAAAGCAAATAGCTGAAATACTGAACGGCAAAGTTGAAGGAAACCCTGATGTGGTTGTTGAAAAGCTAGCTAAAATAGAAGAAGGTGAAGTTGGGGCCATTAGTTTTCTGGCAAATCCAAAATACACACATTTCATTTATCAAACCAAAGCATCAATCGTTATTGTTAATAACGATTTCAGGGCCGAAAAAGAAATTAAAACAACTCTGATTAGGGTAGAAGATGCATATATGGCATTTGCCAAATTACTGGAAGCCTATAATAAGATTAAATTGAATAAAACGGGAATTTCAACTTTGGCGTCCATATCAAAATCCGTTATTTATGGTGACAATTGTTATATTGGTGATTTCGTATGCTTAGGCGATAATGTTGAAATAGGTGATAATGTTAAAATATACCCTCATTCTTATATTGGCGATAATGTATCAATTGGGGATAATACGACCATTTTCCCAGGTGTTAAAATCTATTCCGACAATATCATAGGTGCTGATTGCACAATACATGGAGGAGTAGTAATTGGTGCGGATGGGTTTGGTTTTGCGCCCTCATCGGATAACAATTATAATAAAATAGCCCAGATTGGAAATGTAATTATTGAAAACAATGTTGAAATTGGGTCCAATACAACCATCGACCGTGCCACTTTGGGAAGTACGATTATCCGTAAAGGAGTAAAACTTGATAATCTTATTCAGATCGGGCACAATGTAGAAATTGGTGAAAATACAGTTATTGCAGCACAATCCGGCGTTTCCGGTTCGACAAAAATTGGAAAAAACTGCATGATTGGAGGACAAGTTGGTATCATTGGACATTTATTTATTGCTGATGGTGTAAAAATAGCCGCCCAATCAGGTGTTGCCGGAGATATCAAACAAGAAAATTCCATAGTCCAAGGCTCACCATCCTTTGATATCAGCACTTATAGAAAATCTTACATTCATTTCAGAAAACTATCTCAAATTGTGGAAAGAATAAATAATTTAGAAAAGAAAAATAACGTATCCTAAATTATCGCTAATTATTGCTTCTTCTATTGCGAATTTATAAAATTTGTTACTTTTGCGGTGGAATTCTATTTACACACATAAATCTTTTTATGCCTGATAAACAAAGAACTATAAAAAAGGCTACTACGGTATCTGGAACAGGCTTGCATACAGGGTTGAATGCTACCCTGACTTTCAAGCCTGCTCCTGCAAATTTTGGGTTCAAATTTCAACGAATTGATTTGCCCGGTTCACCAATTATACATGCAAATATCGATCAGGTTGTTGATACTGCTCGAGGAACAACTCTTGAAGAAAACAATGCAAAAATCTATACCATTGAGCATGTTTTAGCTGCCCTTACAGGATTAAGGATCGATAATGTACTTATTGAACTTGATAAAGATGAAATTCCAATTATGGATGGCAGTTCAAAATATTTTGTTGAAGCATTATTAGAAGCCGGAATTGTTGAGCAGGATGCAAACCGGGAATACATTGTCATTGAAAAAGAGATTATCTATAAAAATGAACCCAGTAAAATAGAAATGATTGCATTACCTGACGATCATTATAATATAGAGGTAGAAATTGATTATGAAACCGAAGTCCTTGGAAAACAATTCGCACAATTAAAAGATATTTCTGAGTTTCAAACAGAATTTTCGCCTTGCAGAACCTTTGTTTTTCTGCACGAATTAGAATTTTTATTAAATAACAATTTGATTAAAGGTGGCGATCTGAGCAATGCAATTGTTTATGTGAACCGTCAGGTATCGCAAGAAGAACTTGACAGACTAGCCGAGTTATTCAATAAACCCAAAGTAAAAGTGAAGCAAGAAGGTATTTTAAACAATCTTGACCTTCACTTTAAAAATGAATCTGCCCGACACAAACTATTAGATGTTATTGGCGACCTAAGTTTGTTAGGAAAACCAATTAAAGGAAAAATACTTGCTAAGCGACCCGGACATTACTCAAACGTCCAGTTTGCCAAACTAATCAAAGAACAATTAAGTAATCAGAAAAAAATGAATACAAAGCCTCCTTTTGATTTAACCAAAAAACCGGTTTATGATGTGGTTCAAATTCAACAGATTTTACCGCATCGTCCACCATTTTTATTCGTAGATAAAGTGATTGACATGAATGAATCACAGGTGGTAGGAGTTAAAAATATAACCATGAACGAATCATTTTTCGTTGGTCATTTTCCGGGCGAACCGGTTCTTCCCGGAGTTATTCAGGTTGAAGCCATGGCTCAAACAGGCGGCATTCTGGCATTAAGTCAGGTTAAAGATCCTGAGAACTACAAAACTTATTTTTTAAAAATTGACAATGTAAAATATCGGCACAAAGTAATCCCTGGCGATACCATGGTATTTTCCTTGGAACTTATTTCTCCTATCAGAAGAGGAATTTGTCACATGAGAGGCATTGCATATGTTGGTGAAACCATCGTTATGGAAGCGGAGATGATGGCTCTATTATCAAAAAACGAAGATCAAACTAAATCCTGATAAAATGAATCAACCCTTAGCATATGTTCATCCACAGGCCAGAATAGCCAAAAACGTTGTGATTGAACCTTTTGTTAATATTGAAAAAAATGTAGAAATTGACGAAGGTACCTGGATAGGCTCAAATGTAACAATTATGGAAGGTGCTCGCATTGGGAAAAATTGCAAAATTTTTCCCGGGGCCGTAATATCTGCCATTCCTCAAGATTTAAAATTCAGAGGAGAAGAAACCACTGTAAAAATTGGCGATAATTGCATTATTCGAGAATTCGTAACCATTAACCGTGGAACCAAAGCCAATTTCGAAACTGTAGTTGGTAACAATTGTTTGCTGATGGCATATGTTCATGTGGCGCATGATTGTATAATAGGGAATAACGTAATTCTTGCAAATGCCGCTACTCTTGCAGGGCATATCAGAATTGATGATTGGGCAATAGTTGGAGGGTTGGCAGCAGTTCATCAGTTTGTACAAATCGGGGCCCATTCTATGGTTTCAGGCGGAGGTATGGTTCGTAAAGATGTTCCTCCTTATACAAAAGGTGCCCGGGAACCTTTATCATATGTAGGCGTTAACTCGATCGGATTAAGACGAAGGGGATTTACAAATGATCAAATTAATGCTATTCAGGAAATCTATCGAATTATTTATTTAAGAGGAAGAAATGTATCTCAGGCAGTTTCAGTGATTGAAGCAGATGTGCCTGTTACACCTGAAAGAGACGAGATCCTTACTTTCATAGCCCGCTCAACAAGGGGAATTATGAAAGGATATACCAGACAACCTAAAAACGATCAATAAAATATAAATATGGCTTCAACAGCAGATTTTAAAAACGGCTTATGCATTGAATTCAACGGTGAACTTTTCACCATTGTTGAGTTCCAACATGTAAAACCTGGTAAAGGCCCTGCCTTTGTTCGCACCAAACTCAAGAACCTTAAAACAGGGAAAGTAATTCCCAACACTTTCACTGCCGGTGTTAAAATTAATACTCAACGAGTCGAAAGAAGGCCTCATCAATTTCTTTATAAAGAAGGGGAAACTTATCATTTTATGAATTCCGAAACTTTTGAACAAACTTTTTTCAATTCCGAAATTATTAGTGCTCCGCAATTTCTGAAAGAAGGCGATAGTGTAGAAATATTATATCATGCAGAAACGGAAACTCCACTTTCATGTGACATGCCAGCCTACGTAGATTTAAAAGTTACTTATACCGAACCCGGCGACCGTGGAAATACTGCTACAAATACTTTTAAAGATGCAACCGTTGAAACCGGTGCAATAGTTAAGGTTCCACTTTTTATTAATACCGGAGAAAGAATAAAAGTTGATACCCGGTCTGGTGAGTATTCTGAGCGCGTAAAATAAGCTGCCATGAAATTTGAAACCCTACTGACTTTAAAACAGCTAGCTGAATTAATTCATGCAGAATTTATTGGCAATCCTGATTTTAAGATAACCGGTATGAATGAAATTCATATGGTTGAACCCGGTGATTTGACGTTTGTTGATCATCCAAAATATTACGCAAAAGCTTTAAATTCTGCGGCTACCACAATTCTCATCAATAAAAGAGTTGATTGCCCTGAAGGAAAGGCACTTCTAATTTCAGATGATCCTTTCAGGGATTATGTTGGACTAGCTATTAAATTCAGGCCATTTATCGCATGTGATAAAAATATTAGTGACAGTGCTGAAATAGGAATAGGAACGCAAATCCAGCCCAATACTTTTATCGGTAATCATGTTAAGATTGGAAAAAATTGCATCATCCATTCAAATGTGAGTATTTATGATCATTCTGTTATTGGAGATGATGTAATTATCCATTCCAATACGGTTATAGGTGCCGATGCCTATTATTTCCAAAAGAGGAAAGATGGCTTTCATAAAATGGAATCCTGTGGAAGAGTCATTATCGGGAATAAAGTAGAAATTGGAGCTCTTTGTTCAATCGACAAAGGAGTTTCGGGCGATACCATTATTTCGGATGGGACCAAAATGGATAACCATTGCCAAGTTGGCCATGATACTTATATCGGCAAAAATTGTTTAATTGGCTCACAGGCAGCAATAGCAGGCGTTACCAGAATTGAAGACGATGTTATTTTATGGGGTAAAGTGGCGATTAACAAGGACCTTATTATTGGAAAAGGGGCTGTGGTATTAGCTACGTCGGCTGTCAGTAAATCACTGGAAGGTGGTAAAACTTATTTTGGAGTTCCGGCAATTGAAGCTCGTCAGGCATGGAGAGAATTAGCTGCAATAAGAAGATTACCGGATATTCTGGAGAATCTATAATATTCAGTTCAATTATTCTTAGCTTCATTTCGAATGAAAATTTAAATAAAGGGACGACATCCTTAAAAGGATGTCGTCCCTTTATTTTCAGGATCAATTGGGCATTTCTTTGTATGAAAAACATCCATAGCCACAATCATCGCCATAAAACCCCAAACAGGAATTGATGCTTTATCCGTATCTAAAAAATTATTAACCAACCCGTGGGTGAAATAGCTAATTAGAGCCAGTAATGATGCGAGGCTCAGCATTTTCATTTCTGAATTTTTTGCGTTTTTATATACCTTAAGCCCTGTAACCATTACCATTGCAACGATCGTAATCATCAGTAAAGCACCAAATAATCCCATTTCGGCTATAGGTCCCAGATATTCACTATGTGCATTTCCTTTATCTCCGGCATTCGTACTAATTATGGTTTTTTCATGATTATATTGCATCGGTGCATAAACAAATTGATAAGTCCCTGGGCCCCACCCCAGCAATGGCCGTTCTTTAAAAAGGCGAATTGCAGCCTGCCATCGGTTGATGCGTTCTAAGTTGGAAGCATCGGATGAAATATTATAGATTGACCGTACATGTTCAATATAATTTTCAGATGACTCGTTGGTATTCTTTTCTAAACGATGAATAATTTCATTTTGAAAAATATAGAGGCTAGCCATTGAAACTATTGCAATTAAAGCGATCCACTTAAATTTGATCTTTAAAACAATGGGCAAACCACATATAAGGGCAACCAATAAACTAAGCCATGCCGCCCTGCTAAATGATAAAAAAAGTGCTATGATGAAAATTACGCCAATTATCAGCGACACTATGCGAATCGCTTTTGAATATTCCTTAAATCTAAAAAAACTAAAAACAACGGGAACAAAAAATGCAAGCATGGCACCATACGCTGTATGATCGTTATAAAAGGGAGTCATCACCCAATGTCCCGCTTCCTCCGAAAATCCAAATTTTGAGTGTTTGATTATGGTATAAAAAACAACCATCAAAAATGAGATAACATAAAAAAAAGAAAATCGGCGAAGGTTCTTTTGATTTTGAAAAACCTGAATCAACACAAAATAAAAAGGGAGTATAAACCAGAGCTTTAAAATAAGAAATTTAAAAGAAACCAATGGAATTTCGCTGGTAATCGAAGTAATAAATATCCAAAAAAGATACAAAATGATAACAAGCGATAGTGGATGCTTTAAGATTCGCTTATCATAATCCACATTTAAGATTAATCGCAAAATAAAAAGCAAACTAACCCCTGCCAATAAAGGCTCCGTGGGAACAGCTAATCCAAAACTGCCTCCACCCATTGTTACACCAACCGACAACGGCGTTAACAAAGTAATCAGGAGTAAAATGGCATCGAGAGAAATAAAATACAAAACCACTACTATAATAGCCAGAGGCAGAAACAAGAACCAATAAATTTCTTCGATTATAAAAAAAAGATTGATCCCTATAAATGCAATACTGAGCAATAAAACCAGAAGGTTTTGATATTTTTTATTTACGATCATTTAACAATTTTCTCTCTGATTTTTGTCAGGTTTTCGAAAAAAAAGATCAAAAGAATGGAGAAGAATAAAGCAGAGGCAGTTATTGCAATTACAAGGACGGAACGCAGAGGATAGGATTTTCTTTCTGCTACAAAAGCCTCACTAATTACAAAGGATTGTGGCAATAATTTGGATGCATCCATTTTTGCCTCCTGATATTTTTCTTTGATTACACTCAATCGTTGTTGTTCGTAATTCAATTTATCGCGTAACGAAACATATGGACCACCATATTTTGCCAATACTTCTAATCGTCCTTCCAATCGTTTAACCGCCGCTTGATTTCCCTCCCCGAGTTCGATTGCCAGTTGCTGGTTAATCATTTCGGCTTGTGATTCATAATCATGAACTCCCATTTTCCTTAAAATGGTCATTGAATCTTCCATGAGTTGAAATTCCTGTTGTAAGTTGTTGTATTCCTCTTCAATAATCTTCAGGCCTTCAATCGCTCTTAGCCTTTGAATATTTGTTTTTACCGTATCAAGCAATTTAATGATATCATTTGCCATTTCTGCTGCCAGAACAGGATCACGATCCAGCACTTGAATTTGCACAGCCATGTATTCGGTTCTGCTAAACCTGAATTTCTTCTTAAATTCATTATACAGTTTTGTTTTTGCAAAACGCATGGTTGTATCAATTTTATAATGATTAAGGAGTTTGAATTTATTGACTACATGGTCTCTGATCAAACTTGAATTAAGCAATTGCATGAGTTGTTCCGATTCCACTTCATCACCAAATCTCAAATTATCCCGACCTTGCTTATCACCTAACAATGCTCCGGAAATAGAACCGGAATTAACCGGATAGATGATGGCCGAAGATTTAAACAAGGGGTTAATAAACAGAGGGGATGTAAAGAAAATGGAGCTTACGATCGCCAAAATAAAAATAATGATTAGGAGCTTTCTTTTTTGATACAAACGAATTAATATTTCGGTTGAATTAAGCAGTGGCTCGTTTGAATTTGTTTGATTCATCTTTTAGTTTTTTTTATTCTTCTCAAATTTATGAAAATTCAATCAGTATATTGTATGAAGTTTACAGGCTTATTCAAATCACATACCTGATGAGTTAAGTTAAACATTATTTCACTCGAGGGTCGGTTTTCAGAATGGCGATAAACGAACTAACATTTAGCAATCTAAGTAAATATGCAAACAACAAAGAAATCAGCATCACGCATGAATAGTTGATCAATGAATTCATAGGAGAAATTTTCGAAACAAAATTCAGCAGCCACACAAGTAAAATAAAGCTAAACAACTGACTTAGATAACGATAGTTAATTCTAAATGCAAACCGCTTTTGAACACCGATTATCATTGCAAAGGCGGTTATTGTTTGAGCACCCAAACTGGCGTAAGCTGCACCAACGGCTTCGAGCGAAGGGATAAGCAAGATATTTGTAGCAAGATTTATCAAGACTCCCACCAACGCAACTTTTATCATGAAACGTAAATCGCCCAAGGCGGTCAATAAAGTTCCAAAGATATAACTGGAACACACCGCCACAAAACTAAACATTAAGATTCCAAAAATGCTACCTGATTGTAAGATCCTTTGATTGAAATCGCCCAGCATTTCATCCCCATGCTGCGAATAAAGCAATTTCATGATTTCGTCGCGATAGAAGTAAGAACTCATCGCCAAAATTATTGCAAACGTAAAAATGATGGTAAAAGATAATTTGACCAACTTTTCGACCGACTCTTTTTTCTTGATCATGCGCGCAAAAATGGGAAGTAAAATCACACCAAAAAGCAGTGCGATATTATTTCCCGCATCAAATAAGCGATAGGCCTGGGCGAAAACTCCGGATTGAAATTCGCCTTTTGTACCTGATAAAATACGTTCCAACATCACCGAATCAACCCGGTTATAAATTCCCATCAGAAATAACATTAACGCAAATGGCAGGCTCTTTTTTATAACCATGATCAAAAACAATCCATTCCAGTTTGGTTTCTGAAACCCAGATTTCCGGATAACAATTATTAAGGCCACAACAAGCGTAATGAGATAAGCAATTGTCTGAGAATAGATCAGCCATTCAATTTGAAAAGGAGAATTGAGGATATTTCCCCAGATCAAAAGACTACAGATAAGAATCATTAAGAAACGATCAAGAACTGAAATAATACTGTCTGTTTTAAACAATAAAAGTCCTGAAATATTCGAACGGAGATACAAAATGAAAGACAATAAAGCCTGGTTAATCCCAACCCACAATAAAAAATAAAGCTGTTTTGAATCATAACCGATAAATATACCCGCCAATAAAACCACGATCCCATAAAGCGATATCAGTAATACCTTCAGAACAATAATTCCTGAAAAATGTTTCTTTAAAAGTTGTTTATTTTGGGCAATATTACGGTTATTAAAACTCGTAATCCCGAAATCTAGAATGATATTAAAAAGCAGCGAAAAATTAAAAACGGCGAAATAAAAACCATAGCTCTCCGAGCCAACAATATTCTGTATACTTCTATCAATTCCCAGTAACCAAAAAGGCTTAATCAGAAAATTAAGAGCTAATAAAAAAATAATATTTGTCACAAATTTACGCTGCATCTATGTTGATTATATTGGGTAAAAGACCTTTACGCCACTTTGATTTTTATTCAAATATTAATCTGAAAAAACCATATTTTTGTAATACAAACTAAGGTAGTAAAATATCACATTCAACCGATTTAAATATTACTAACAGCCAATAAAATCCAAATTGAAAATTGCGGTAAATACCAGATTATTAGTAAGAAATAAGCTTGACGGAATTGGATATTTTATTTTTGAGAGCTTGCAAATTATTACCCGCAATCATCCGGAACATGAATTCTATTTCTTTTTTGATCGCGATTTCGATGAAGATTTTATTTTTAGCGATAACGTAACCCCTATCATTATCGGGCCTCAGGCAAGGCACCCGTTTTTGTATTTCATTTGGTTTGAATTATCAATTCCTTCACTGCTAAATAGATTAAAAATTGATCTGTTTCTTTCGCCTGACGGTTATTTATCTTTACGATCAAAAATACCCTCAATTGCAATTTTTCATGATCTGAACTTTGAACATCACCCTCAGGATTATCCTTATCTGGAAAGAAAATACTACCGATTTTTCTTCCCGAGATTTGCTAAAAAAGCTAACAGGATTGCAACAGTTTCAGAATATTCAAAAAATGACATCATCGAAAAATATCATATCAAAAAAGAAAAAATTGATGTGGTTTATTGTGCTGCCCGACCTATTTTTCAACCAATTAAACCAGCCGAAAAAGAAGAAGTAAAACAAATTTTCAGTGAAGGGAATGATTTTTTTATTTATGTTGGGTCAATCCAGCCCAGAAAAAATTTATCGGTTTTAATAAAAGCATTCGATTTATATAAGGAAAAAACATCCTCCAAAGATAAATTGTTATTTGTCGGAGCCCTAAAATGGAATTCATCCGAACTCAGGGATGCCTATAAAAGCTCAGCATACAAGCAGGATATTCATTTTACGGGAAGACTGGACAGCAACGATTTAGCCAAAGTCACTGCTTCGGCAAAAGCATTAATGTTAATATCAAAATTAGAAGGTTTTGGAATTCCCATTCTGGAAGCCTATTTTTGCGATGTTCCTGTAATAACTTCAAATGTGACCTCAATGCCGGAGATTGCTGGTGATGGAGCTTTATTGGTAAATCCAGAATCCATTGAATCTGTTGCCAAGGCGATGATTGAAATGGATAGAGATATTTTACTGAGAGACAAATTGATTAAGAATGCCCAAATTCAACGTCGAAAATTCAGCTGGCAAAAAACAGCAGATTTAATGTGGGACGGCATTGAAAAAACAGTGAATACTTAAAATATAATTGTGCAAGATTAAAGTCAGACATAGTTAAATATCCAAGGCAAGCCGTTTAGGATTATTCTAATTTTCTTGTGTCTTGATAGTTGAGTCTTGGATCTAAACTCGAACAAATGAAAGTACTAATTTTAGGATCAGGAGGCCGTGAACATGCATTTGCATGGAAAATTAAGCAGAGTCCCAAACTCACAAAATTATTTATTGCCCCGGGAAATGCCGGAACAGCATCACTCGGTACCAATGTCCCAATAGATGTTAATGACTTTGATTCTTTAAAAAAATACGTTCTTGAACAACAAATAAGTATGGTAGTTGTAGGACCTGAGGTCCCTTTGGTTGCAGGCATTGCTGATTATTTTTCGAATGACCCTTTATTGAAAAACATAGCAGTGATAGGCCCCAAAAAAAGTGCTGCACTTCTTGAAGGAAGTAAAGATTTTGCCAAAAGCTTTATGTACAAACACAATATTCCAACTGCAGCTTACCAAACCTTCGGGCGATATGAATTAGCACAAGGAATAAAATTCCTGGAAACCCTGAAGCCTCCCTATGTTTTAAAAGCAGACGGACTTGCAGCCGGCAAAGGAGTAATTATTTCGAGCAATTTGGAAGAGGCTAAAACCGAACTTACAGCCATGTTGAATGATGCAAAATTTGGAGAAGCTTCGGCACAGGTTGTAATTGAAGAATTTTTAGATGGGATTGAACTTTCTGTTTTTGTTTTAACTGATGGGAAATCCTATAAAATTTTACCCGAAGCCAAAGATTATAAAAGAATTGGGGAAGGAGATACGGGATTAAATACAGGTGGAATGGGTTCTATTTCACCCGTACCGTTTGCTGATGATGCTTTCATGCGTAAAATTGAAGAACGAATTATTAAACCAACCGTAAACGGGTTAATCAGCGACGGGCTCAAATACTCTGGTTTTATTTTCTTTGGTTTGATCAAGGTTAATGAAGAACCTGTGGTTATCGAATACAATGTCAGGATGGGCGATCCTGAAGCAGAATCAGTAATTCCCAGGATCAAGAGTGATTTGTTGGAACTTTTTATTGGCATAGCTGATGAAAACCTGGAAGAAAAAACCTTTGAAATTGTAGAAAAACATGCGGCTGCCATCATGCAGGTAGCCGCAGGCTACCCCGAATCGTATCCCAAAGGTGATGAGATTACCGGACTTGAAACCGTTACAGATAGCCTCATTTTTCATGCGGGAACCAGATTTGATGATCACAAGGCTGTATTAACAAATGGAGGTCGCGTGTTGGCAATTACCTCTTTCGGGAAGTCGATGGAAGAAGCTTTAGCTTTATCTTATAAAAATGCTGAAAAAATTAAATTCAAAGGCAATTATTACAGGAAGGATTTAGGAAAAGATTTACTTAAATTTATTAAAAAATAATACGGCTATTTTATGCTTATCCGGTTTTTCAAAAATAATTCATTTATTCAGTTTCTGGGATTATTAATCCTAGGAACCGGACTATGGAAGGCTGTATTTATGAATCCTCCCCCCATTGCTGAAACTTCTTTCACGAGTCCATTTTATAATTTAGCAGTTACCATTACAGGAAATCATTTAATTCTAATTATAGTTTCCTTTCTCATCCTTTTTATCCAAGCTATTTATCTGAATCAGATATTGATTAAACATGAATTAATCAACAGAAATACTTTTCTCACGGCCTTTGTATATATCGTGTTGATGAGTCATTCGCTGGCATTGCAGCACCTTTACCCTTCACTGATCGCCAGTATTTTCATATTGATAGCTTTTGATGCCCTGTTAGATATTGAATTGAAGGCAGAATTTTATCGTTTAAGTTTTAAGGCCGGGTTCAATATTGGATTGGCATCTTTGTTTTATTTCCCTTCAGCAGTTCTTTTAGTATTTATTTGGACAGTTTTATTTATATACCGTATCCCAAATTGGAGGACTTGGTTTATCCCTATTATTGGAATACTAACTCCTTACCTCTTTCTATTCACTTACTATTTTTGGAATGATAATGCCTTAGAATACCTGCTTCATTATCAAAACTATTTTACTAATATGAAATTGAAATTTGAGAGTGCAGGAAGAGATGAAAGTATTGTCATAACCATACTTGCCTTTTTTATGGCCCTCTCATTATTAAGAATTATGGGTAGGATAAATGATAAGAAAATTGTGATTCGAAAAAAGATCAGTATCATGTTCAATCTGTTTTTTATGGGAATCATAATTTTGTTTGTTAACAATGGCATTATCAGTGATTCGGGAACAATTTATATACCGGTTGCTATTTTCTTATCCATCTTTTTTTCTGATCTCCGAAAATTATTCTGGACCGACCTTATTTTTTCTTTAACCGTATTCTTCATCATTTACATGCATTTTCAGGTTTAGTGATGCTAAAGCTTAGATATTCAGATAATAAACTGGAAGCCGGTTGCGATGAAGCCGGAAGAGGATGCCTGGCCGGACCTGTATTTGCGGCAGCGGTAATTCTACCTGAAACTTTTGTCAATGACCAGTTAAACGATTCCAAACAAATTAAAGAGAAAGATCGTTATTTGCTTCGAAAAATAATTGAAACTGAAGCAATAGCCTGGGCCGTTGGGATTGTTGATAATGAAGAAATAGATCGGATTAACATTTTGAATGCATCCTTTCTGGCGATGCATAGGGCCATAGATCAGTTGAATCAAATACCCGAACTTTTATTGATTGATGGAAATCGTTTTAAAACTTACAAAAGCATTGAACATGTCTGCATCATCAAGGGAGATGGGAAATACGCTTCAATAGCTGCAGCCTCAATTCTTGCCAAGACTTACCGTGATGATTATATGAAGGTATTGTCTTTAAAATTTCCTCAGTACCTTTGGGAACAGAACAAGGCATATCCAACAAAAGCTCATCGTGCAGCCATTCAGGAATATGGCATTTGTCAACATCACCGAAAAAGCTTTAAACTTTTTGATCCGCTTTCTTTGGATTTTTAATTAACATCCTTTTGTTGATTATAATAAATACGCTAAATGCAGAGTTATGTATTTAATATTAATTTTGAAATGAATCCGTGAAATTCATTATGTTAATTCAAAAAAAAAGTCTGGCGAACATCCTGATGATTGCTTTAATCATCACAATCACCGGACTTTTATTTTTCTTCTATGAAAAAATAAATGAAGAGAAATACGATGTATTGGATGCCGTTCCGGAATCCTCATCCATATTCATCCGATTCGGCACATTTGATCAATTATATCACAGCATTAACGAAAATAACATCTGGTGCAATATACTTACCCTTCCGGGTTTCAGTGAATTCAAAGAACAAATTATAAAATTTGATTCTCTATTGCACCTGAAAACAGAGAGCAAAAGCTCAACTGAGGTGCAAAATGCCATCATTTCCATTCATTCGAACAACAATAATATTGACCTTTTACTCGTGTCTAAATTAGATGGCACTTTAAGTAGAAAAACGCTCAGAACGATTTTTGAACGAATATATGGTGAAAATTACACCACGCTTATAAGTAATGTAAATGGGCACCAGCTTAATAAACTTGTTTTTAACCAATATACAGGATCGTTTACTTATGCAATTGAAGGTGGCTTGTTTATCGGAAGCCCGAATGCAAATCTGGTACTTGAATCATTAGAAAATTTACAATCTGATCAAAGTTTCGGGCATAATTCAACATTTTTGGAAGTAGAAAAAACGGCTGGTAAAAGGGTCGAAGCCAACATCTTCGTAAATTACAAACAACTTCCCTCCCTTCTTGGTCAAATAGCAAATGAACGATACGGCATAACTTCACCGACAGATACCATAAACCCAAATTCAACGGAAAGCAGTAACGCACCAAAGGATTTTGTCGGTTTAAATTTGCTTTCAAATATGGCCGGTTGGTCGGAGCTTGATTTGATGATAAAAAAGGATGAATTTTTCTTGAGTGGTTATACAAGCACTAACGACTCCTCATCGGATTATATTAATCTATACAAAAATCAAAACGAACAGCCATTTGAAATGGCAGAAATTATTCCAAGAACGGCAACTGTTTTTCAGCATTTTGGGATTGGGAATTTCGAAAAATATTTTACCGATTATCAGAATTTATTGGCCAAAAATGAACGTGTTGATCTTTTCAATCAAATGGTTTATCGGCTGAACATATCGTTGAAAACGAATCTTCAAAACGCATTTGTTCCACATGTGGGCCCAACTTTTGCATTTGTCTCTGTTGCAACCCGTAATTTAAATTATGAAGAAAATTGCTATGCAATTATCAAAATGAAGAATGCTGTGGCAGCTCAATTATACTTAGAACAGATCTCAAAAAACAAAGATGGTAGCGGTTTAGTAAAAAAATATCGTGATCACAATCTTTATCATCTCAATATAGAAGGATTCGTCCCACTGGTTTTTGGAGAACCGTTCAGCAGTATTCAGGCATTTCATTACACATTTATAGAAGATTATCTGATTATTGCAAATTCTACCTCAGCACTTGAAAAGTACATTAATTTATACATGAGCGGACATCCCCTTAGTTTAGATCCGGCTTATATTTCATTTGCGGATAATATGGCTGAAAAATCTAATTTTTATTTCTATTTCAATATTAAAAAAGGGTTAAACCTACTGGAGCGTTTCATAAATAAAAATCTATACGATTTCATCATTCAAAATATTTCAACATTTAAAAACTATCAGGCATTAGGATTGCAGTATTCGTCGCAGGAAAACGGACTTTTCACCAATTTATATCTTAATTATGATGCTAACGTACCGATACAAAATGATTGGGCATGGCAAACCAAACTCGACGACAATATTGTTGAAAGACCTTTTTTGCTCAGAAACCATCAGGATCAATATTTGTACACTTTAGTAGCAGATGCCGGTAATCAGATTTATCTGGTTGATCATGAAGGAAATATTTTATGGAAACATAAAATTGATGGTCAGATAATGGGCGAAGTACATGTAGTTGATTTTTTTAAAGACGGGAAACTTCAATATTTATTTAACACAAAAACCAGTATCCATTTGTTGGATATTTTAGGAAATAAAGTGGGTTCATACCCGATCAAATTAAAAGTCAGAGCAGAAAATGGAATTTCCGTTTTTGATTATTCCAATAATCGTGATTACCGGATCATTTATGCTGGTACGGATCAGAATATTTACAATTACACCCTTGATGGAAAGGAAGTAGATGGATGGAACCGTGCAGAAACAGACAGGGAGGTTCAGGGCAGGATTCAGCATTTGGTTGCCAATAATAGGGATTATATTTTATTGGCAGATTTGAACGGCAACACCCGGATACTTAACAGGCAGGGCAGTGATCGGATTATACTGAAGAGTCAGTTTAGTAAAGCTGAAAACTCGGAATACTATGTTAACTCAACAAATAACAAAGGCTTGTTTGTGACAACCGATAGAACCGGAAAGCTTATTTATATCAGTTCAAAAGGTAATATTTCATCTGTTGATTTTGGCAGTTTTTCCGAAAATCACTTTTTCCTTTACGAGGATTTTGATCAAGACGAAAACAATGACTTTATTTATATTGACAAAGATAAACTTAGCGTTTTTGATCGTCTGAAAAAAGAGATCTTCAGCTACGAATTTTCTGGCGAAATTTCTATACCACCAACCATTTATAAAGCTTCGGATGGAACCATTGTTCTGTGTGTATTTTCAAATACAGAAAATAAGGTTTACCTTTTCGATAAAGACGGGCTCATCGAATCAAACCAAAGAAACAATGATGGTCCTGTGTTTTCAATTGGCGACCTTTTGAATAATGTATCCATTAATTTGCTTGTCGGTGATGATCATATTTTATATAATTTCCTTATTAGATAGTTGTTAGCGTGTTTCATTGTTTTATTGTTTCATTGTTTTCATTGTTCGATTGTTTCATTGTTAAATGCTAAAAACTACAACCGTATTGCTATTGTATTACAATGTATTACCATTGTAAGTCCCAGTCCAGTGGATCATGGATAAAATATAAAAATAAGAAGCCAAGCGTCATTCCTGACTGCCGCATAGCGGGGGGAATAGTAAACTAAAAACTGTCAACATATTATACGCGCAACGCAAAAATTTATAGGAAAAGCTATGCCGTAAACCATTGTTCGATTAATGAAAATTTCTTAGCTTTACATGAAATCGCTCTTAAAGGAAAATCTTATGAAAAAATTAAATTTAATTTTGTTTGCATTAATTATTATTTCAATGCCTTTTTTAAGTTGTAAAAAGGTGTTGGAGGCAGCATTTTATGGCGAACCTGTTCCAAAAGAAACTCAAATAAAAATAGGTGAAAATTGGTGGATGCAATATAACTTAAGCCGAACAAGATTTCGAAATGGAGATCTAATAGGCGAAGCAAGAACAAACGAAGAATGGCTTAAAGCAGGTGAAGAAGGTAAACCTGCTTGGTGTTATTATCAAAATGAATCGGATAATGATCAAAAATACGGTAAGTTATATAATTGGTACGCGGTAAATGATTCAAGGGGTTTAGCTCCCGATGGATGGCATATACCAAGCGATGCTGAATGGACAGCGCTTGAAAATTTTCTTGGCGGTGCTCAGGTTGCAGGTACAAAAATGAAAAGCACAAGCGGTTGGAAAAGAAATGATATGAATACTAATGAAAGTGGTTTTACAGGTATGCCGGGAGGAAGGCGTTCATCCGACGGTTCTTTTGTAAATGAAGGAGAGGGCGGTTATTGGTGGAGCGCCACAGAAAACGGCAGCAACGCATGGTTCCGAATGTTGAGTTTTAGCAATACATTTGTTTACAGGAGTAGCACTGGTAAAAATCGTGGTTTATCGGTACGCTGTATAAGAGATTAATTATTTTAAGCGGCGTGAAAAATTTGTATACCGGTAATGTTTTGCGGCAAACGCCAAAGATAGAAGCGGTTTTTACGGAATTTACCCAACGAAAAGCAATCTTGCACAAAACAATAGACCGCGTTAAATTTTAAAATACAAAAATATTTTTGCTTTTTAACAGACCGCAAGTTATTTTGAAAGTGAATTTTTTTGGACTTTGAATAAATAACTGAAATTTATCAGACATAATACTGCCTGACATGTCTGTAAGCACTTTAATATTCAGTCAATTATTTTTTGCGCAACTATAGACCTGCCCGGCTTTTCAAAGACGCATAAAATTTTTTAAAGTTAACTTCCCCTGCTGGGCGGGAGTGTTAATACCTAAACACTTAAACACGCAAACACGCAAACACGTTAATACGTTAACACATTTAACTTTTCCCTAACTTGCTTTAACAATTTTTAACATCCAAACCAAATTCATGTTTAATATATTTGCAAGGTCATAAATAATTAACATAAAAATGATGGAAACCGATATCAGAGAATTAAACGAAAAGATACAGAAGGAAAGTGCTTTTGTTGATTTAATCAATCTTGAAATGCACAAAGTGATTGTTGGGCAAAAAAACATGGTAGAACGCCTGATGATTGGTCTTTTGGCCAATGGTCATATTTTACTTGAAGGAGTTCCCGGATTGGCAAAAACTTTGGCCATAAATTCATTGGCAAATGTGATCGATGCAAAATTCAGCAGGATTCAATTCACTCCTGATTTGCTGCCTGCCGACCTTTTAGGAACCATGATTTATAGTCAGAAAAAGGAAGAATTTGTAGTTCGAAAAGGGCCCATATTTGCAAACTTTATCCTTGCCGATGAAATCAACCGATCGCCCGCGAAAGTTCAAAGTGCACTTTTGGAAGCGATGCAGGAACGTCAGGTTACCATTGGTGATCACACGTTTAAACTCGAAGAACCCTTTTTGGTAATGGCCACTCAAAACCCGATTGAGCAGGAAGGAACCTATCCACTTCCCGAGGCACAGGTCGACCGTTTTATGCTCAAAGTGGTGATTAATTATCCTACAAAAGAAGAGGAGAAAACTATTCTGCGTCAAAACATTACAAATGTTTTTCGGACGACGAATAAAATCCTTAAATCAGTCGATATTAAAAATGCCAGAGATGTAGTGAGGCAAGTTTATTTGGATGATAAAATTGAAACATACATTACCGACATCGTGTTTGCAACCCGTTATCCTGCTGAACATAATTTAAAAAAGTTTGAGAATTTGATTTCATACGGCGCATCTCCACGTGCAAGTATAAACCTTGCCTTGGCATCAAAAGCATATGCTTTCCTTAAAAGACGAGGATATGTTTTACCTGAAGATGTCAGGGCGATAGCACATGATGTATTACGTCACCGAATCGGTTTGACCTACGAGGCCGAAGCAGAAAACATCACAACCGAAGAAATCATCAATGAGATTTTAAATACGATTGAAGTACCATAGAGAGTGATGAGTTATAAGTGATGAGTTATGAGTGAAAAGAAAGGCGCAATAATTAAACAAAGTTTCGAATTCGCAATCACCATTATTAATCTTTATAAATCATTGATTAATGATAAAAAAGAATTTGTGATGAGTAAGCAATTACTGAGAAGTGGAACTGCGGTTGGCGCCTTAGCCAGGGAAGCTCAAAATGCTGAAAGCAAAGCCGATTTTATTCATAAACTAGCCATAGCTCAAAAAGAATGTGACGAATCTATCTATTGGTTGGAATTACTTAAAGAAACAGGATTTATTGGCACAAACGAATTTGATGAAATAAACACAAATGCAAGCGCATTACTAAAAATGATTAGAAGTGCGATAATGACAACAAAAGCAAACCTATAACTTATAATTTATAACTAATAACTCATAATTCATAACTCATAACTAAATAAGACTTGGAGACGACTGAAATTTTTAAAAAAGTACGTAAGATAGAGATCAAGACACGTGGCTTGTCGAACCAGATATTTTCCGGACAGTACCACAGTGTTTTCAAGGGTCGGGGTATGGCTTTTAGTGAAGTCAGGGAGTACCAGTATGGGGATGATATCCGGAGCATCGACTGGAACGTAACCGCTCGTTTCGATCATCCTTATGTAAAAGTATTTGACGAGGAACGTGAGCTTACGGTAATGCTGCTTATTGATGTCAGCGGTTCGAATGAATTTGGCACCAATCAGAATTTAAAAGAAGATCAGATTACTGAAATTGCTGCTGTTTTGGCATTTTCGGCCATTCAGAATAACGACAAGGTTGGGGTTATATTTTTCAGTAATAAGATTGAAAAATTCATTCCACCAAAAAAAGGAACTTCACATATATTGCGCATTATTCGCGAATTAATTGATTTCAAACCTGAAAACCGTGAAACCGATATAGCAGTTGCTTTAGGTTATTTCACAAATGTGATTAAAAAACGATGTACCGCTTTTTTAATTTCCGATTTTATTGATACCGGATTTGAAGATGCATTGAAAATTGCCAATCGTAAACATGATTTAATCGCTTTAAAAATTTCCGACAGAAGAGAATATGATTTGCCCAACGTAGGGATGGTCAAGATTAAGAATGCCGAAACCGGAAGAATGACCTGGGTGGATACTTCGTTTGCAGCATTAAGAGACGCTTATAGCAAAACAGTAAGAAAGAATGAATTACTGCAGGATGAAATTTTTAAAAAGTGTGGGGTTGATGTCGCAAAAATTAAAACAGGTGAAGATTATGTAAGGCCCCTTACGGCTTTATTTAAAAAAAGAGGAGCAAGAAGATAAAGATGCAAAAAAGAATAGCACTATTTTTATTTTTATTCAGCCTTTCTGTTCTCAGATTAGGGGCTCAGGAATTGCGCCCGATCATTTCAACCGAAAGAGATTCTATCTTGATTGGAGATCAGATTAATTTAAAAATACAGGTTTCGATCGATCCTAATACTAAAGTCGCATGGCCACGGTTTGAAGAATTTTTAATGCCAAAGGTTGAAATTCTGAATCGTTCGAACATCGATAGTTTATGGAATAACGAAAATGAATTAAAACTCGAACAAAACCTTACGATTACTTCTTTTGATACCGGATATTATCAAATTCCGGGAATGGAGTTCACTTATCAAAATCCCGGTGATGAAGCCTTTTTGAAAAGTTTAAGCAACAGCTTGGATTTGTATGTTGTGACATTGGCTGTTGATACCACTAAAGCCATCATGCCTATTAAAGGGCCAATTGGCGCACCGATTACCTGGCGTGAAATTGCTCCCTGGTTGATTTTAGGCATTATAATTATCGGGATGGTCATATTTTTGATCTACTATTTCAAACGAAAAGGTAAAAAAGAACCTGTTTTTAAAATAAAGCCGAAGCCTAAAATTCCCGCTCACATTATTGCATTGAACGAGCTTGAACAACTGAAGACAAAAAAATTATGGCAGGAAGGAAAATTCAAACAATATTATACTGAACTGATCGATATTATTCGGGTCTATCTTGAAGACCAATTTGGGATCGAGGCTATGGAAATGACTTCAGAGGAAATTAATCAGATCGTTGCCAAAGAAAAACTGATTGATAAAGATCTTAAGAAAAAACTGGCTGATGCACTTAGCATTTCTGATTTGGTAAAGTTTGCGAAAGAAAAGCCTTACGCCGGGATCAACGATAGCAACCTTGAAAACTTAAAGGCTTTTGTCGATCAAACCTCAAAAATACAACCGATCACCGTTGAATTAAATGCTGAGAAAGAAAGGGAAGAAATTGTTTTATTGAAGGAGAAAAATAAAAACGAAAATAGCTTATAAAAATGTTGAGAAATATTGAATTTGCAAATCCTGAATACTTTTATCTGCTGCTGGTAGTTCCTTTACTAGTGGTTTGGTTCTGGTTCAATCAAAAAAAATCGCATGCCGATTTGCAATTTCCATCAACTTCAATATTTGAAACACACCGAAAGAGTCTTAAAAACTATTTGTTTTACAGCTTACCGGTTTTAAGGATATTGGCAATTGCATTTTTAATTATTGCATTGGCACGACCACAATCAAGCAGCAGCAGCCAAAATGTTTCAATAGAAGGTATTGACATGGTGATGGCATTGGACGTTTCAGGAAGTATGTTGGCACAAGATTTGAAACCCGATCGACTGGAAGCTGCAAAAAAGGTTGCTTCTGATTTTTTTGATGGGCGACCGGATGACCGAATCGGATTGGTAATTTTCAGCGGTGAAACTTTTACTCAATGTCCGCTTACAACAGATCATTCAGTAATTAAAAATCTTTTTAAAGACATTAAAAGCGGAATGATTGAAGACGGAACTGCCATAGGTGATGGCTTGGCAACCGCAGTAAATCGATTGAAGGAAAGTGAAGCAATCAGTAAAGTTATCATTTTGTTAACTGATGGAGTAAACAATGCCGGGTCTGTTGATCCACTCTCGGCTGCAGAGATTGCAAAACTATATGGGATCAGGATTTACACTATTGGCGTGGGAACGATTGGTATGGCTCCTTATCCGGTCCAAACTCCTTACGGGATACAATATCAGGATGTAGAAGTTAAGATTGACGAGGAGCTGTTACAAAAGGTTACTGCCTTGACTGATGGTAAGTATTTCAGGGCAACTAGTAACGAAAAACTTGTAGCGATTTATGCTGAAATAGATCAATTGGAAAAATCAAAAATTGATGTCACCGAGTTTAGAAGGAAAACGGAAGAGTTTTTTCCCTTGGCCCTAATTGCGTTTTTACTGTTCTCGCTTGAAATTTTATTAAAGAAAACTGTTTTTAGAACAATACCATAAGATAGAAAAATGATCAGGTTTGAAAATATAACATTTTTATATGCATTTTTGATGATTCCGATATTTATCATTTTATACATGATGATGAGTTATTGGAAAAGAAAAGCCATTGCCCGCATGGGTGATGTAAATCTTATTGCAAAGCTGATGCCCCAGCGGTCGGCAAGCCGACCACTCATTAAATTTTTATTCATTTTATTCGCTTTAGGATCATTGGTGATTGCCATAGCCAATCCGCAAATTGGTTCCAAGGTTGAAAAAGCCGAACGTAAAGGGATTGATATCATGATTGCGCTGGATGTTTCAAACAGTATGTTGGCACAAGATATCAAACCAAATCGTTTACAGGCATCAAAGCAGGCCATTTCAAATTTAATCGACAAACTAAAAGGCGACCGAATTGGTATTATTGTGTTTGCCGGTCATGCGTACACGCAACTTCCAATTACATCCGACTATGCAGCAGCTAAAATGTTCCTTTCGTCAATAAGTCCTGATATTATGCCCGTTCAAGGTACAGCAATCGGTGAAGCCGTGGCACTGGCAATCAAATCATTTTCAGAAAATAATCATAATAAAGCCATTGTGATTATCTCGGATGGAGAAAATCATGAAGGAGATGCTTTGGACGAAACGAAAAATGCGGTGGAGGCAGGAATTACTGTTTACACCATTGGTATGGGATTACCTGAAGGAGGCCCGATTCCGAATTATACCAATGGTGAAATCTCCGGATACAAAAAAGACAATGAGGATAATATAATTACCACAAGGCTTAATGAAACAATGTTGCAACAAATTGCTGCAGCCGGACATGGTTATTATGTTCGGGCAAATAATTCACAAGCCGGACTTGATAAAATATTTGAAGAAATTGACAAGCTTGAAAAATCGGAATTTGAAACACAATCATTTTCGGATTACGAAGATCGCTTTCAATATTTTATCGTAATAACATTATTCTTATTAGTTTTTGAATTCATCATTGTTGAAAGAAAAAGCAAATGGGCAGATCGAATTAAACTATTTGAGTAAAATTAAGACAAAAATGTAAAATGTAGATTTTCCAATGTAGAATGCAGAAAAAATAAAAGACTTTTAAATTTTAAATTGAACATACTACATTCAAAATTTTAAAATAATAAATGATGAAACAATTTACTATCATAATCTTTTTAATATGTTCGACACTAGCAGGCTTTTCTCAAAATGAAGTCAAGCTCATTCGAAAGGGAAACAGTCAATTTAAAAAAGGCGATTTTAAAGAGGCAGAAATCAATTACAGAAAATCTTTGGAAATAAATAATAATTCCTTCAAAGGAGAGTTTAATTTGGGTGATGCACTTTATTCACAAAAAAATTACGATGAATCGGCCCAGGTATTTGACCGTATCAGAGAGAAGATAACTGATAATGGCCAAAAATCTGAAGTTTACCATAACCTTGGGAATTCGTTATTAGAATCGGACAAATACAAAGAAAGTATTGAGGCCTATAAACATGCATTAAGAAATAACCCGAATGACATGGACACCAAATATAATTTGGAATATGCCAAACAAAAACTAAAGGAGGAAGAAGAGAAGAAACAAGATCAGCAAGATAACAAGGACCAGGACAAGAATAAAGATAAGGATCAACCGAAAGAAGATCAAAAACAGGATCAGGATCAAAAAGACAAGCAGGACCAACAAGATCAGAAACAAGATCAAAAAGATGAAAATAATCAGCAACCTCAATCAAAACAGATCTCAAAAAAAGATGCAGAGCGTATGTTGGAAGCTTTGAAAGATAAGGAAAAGAAAACCTTAGAAAAGCTTAAAAAAGAACAGGCAAAAAATTCTAAGGCGATAAAAATTGAAAAGGATTGGTAGTAATATAAATTCTTAATTTTGCAAAGATAAAAAGCACGATGAAAAGAAGACTGTCACTTATTTTATTTGTTTTAATGATGAATCTGGGAAGCTATTCTCAGGTTACTTTTGAGGCAAGTGGGCAAACCAATGTTGCCGTTGGTGAACAGTTTATGATTCGGTTTATCGCAAATCAGCAAGGGACAAATTTCATTGGACCCTATTTTAAAGGACTAAGCGTATTATCCGGACCCAATATCTCAACAAATTCATCATATTCAAACATTAATGGTAAGATGTCTCAATCGATGTCTATCATATATACTTACTACTTAAGGGCAGATAAGGAAGGGGATTTTACCATTCCGCCTGCAAAAATCACGATTGATGGCAAAGATTATGAGACCAAAGAATTAACGGTACACGTTAGTAAACAACCCGCACAAAACAATACAGGTGCTCCGAAAAATCAAGGTTCTGATGAGCAAGAAGGACTTTCTCAAATAAATGAAAATGATTTGTTTATTAGGGCTACGGTTGATAAGAAAAACCCTTACTTGGGTGAACAGGTCATCCTGACTTATAAAATTTATACGAAGGTTCCCATTGCCCAAATAGGAATTAATAAATTATCGAGTTTTCAAGGGTTCTGGTCGAAAAATCTTTTGAATCCACAAGAAGAATTCAGGCAAGCAAACGAAACCATAAATGGCGTTGAATATGTTACTGCCGAACTACGGAAGTTTGCTTTGTTTCCTCAAAAATCAGGAAACCTGACCATTGATGCAATGGAATTGGAATGCATTGCACAAATCAGGCAGGCAAATAAAAGAAGAAGTGCAAATTCATTATTGGACAGTTTTTTTGATGACCCATTCTTTGGAGGTACCCAAAATATTAAAAAGATTCTTTTATCAAATCCAATAAACATGGAAGTAAAACAACTTCCGGCTACTAATAAACCTATTGATTTCTCCGGTGCAGTTGGATCATTTTCTTTGAGTGGAAATATAAATAGCAATCAGGTTAAAACCAATGATGCAATTACATTTAAATTAACCATTTCAGGGAAAGGCAATATTGAATTAATCGACCGCTTAAACGTTAAATACCCTTCCGATTTTGAAGTATACGAACCCAAGATAACAAACAATCTAAACACAAGTTTAACCGATGGTGTTTCGGGTTCGCGTACTTTTGAATATCTGCTGATCCCCAGAAATCCGGGAGATTTTGTCATCGAACCGGTAACATTATCTTATTTTGATGTTCAAAAACAAGCTTATCAGGTTCTACAAACCCCTACCTTCAATATAAAGGTTGAAAAGGGAGCCGATTATAAATCGGGTGTGGTTGCCAGTGGGTTGAGTCAAGAGGCCATTAAATACATCGGAACAGATATCCTACATATCAAAACAGGAAAGTTTTTACTGAGCAAAATCAATTATTATTTTTTCAGCACTTTTGCTTTTGTACTTTGGCTCATTATTCCATTTGTTTTATTTTTGGCTTTTATCCTGATCTGGAAAAAGCAATCGAAAAAATTCAGTAACCAGTCGCTTATGCGGCATAAACGTGCAACAAAAGTTGCGCGCAGAAGCTTAAAAAATGCACAAGCCTACTTGGGTACAAATAATATAGGAGAATTCTACAATGAGATTTCGCAAGCATTATGGGGTTATATAAGTGATAAGTTCAGCATCCCAAAATCCGAACTTTCAAAAGATACGGTTGAAGAAAAATTTCAAACAAGAAAAGTGAAAGAAAAAACAACCAAACAATTTATTGAAACATTGGACAATTGCGATTTTGCTCGATTTGCGCCAGGTGATCCGGCTTCAACAATGGAAAAAATCTACAATGAAGCCTTAGAAATAATAAGTAAAATTGAAGGAGAATTAAAATAGACGAATATGAAACGATTGCTGGTCATATTATTTATTTTTGGATTTACCCTGATTGGGTTCTCCCAAACCGATAATGATGCTTTACTTATTAAGGCCGAACAACAATATAATGAAGGATTATATCACGAAGCCATCATCAGCTACAACTTAATTCTGGAAACCGGTTTTGAATCGGCTGAAATTTATTACAATAAAGGAAATTCGTACTTCAAATTAAATGATCTACCATCAGCCATTCTGTTCTACGAAAAGGCGAAAAAGCTCAAGCCCAACGATGAGGATATTCAATACAATTTAAATGTAGCAAATAGTAGAATTATAGATAATATTGAGAACGTTCCTGAGATTTTTCTAAAAACATGGTGGAATAATTTTTACAATATGTTTTCGGCAAATGGATGGGCCAGAATAAGTATTGGTTTATTCATAATCTTTTTATTTTTCAGCACCATTTATTTTCTTTCAGGTATCCGTTTTATTAAGAAATTATTTTTTACTATTGGCGCGATAAGCCTGTTTATAACACTATTTTCTTTTGCACTTTCTTATCAAAAATATCACTACTCTGTAGCTCAAAAAGAGGCGATCATATTTCAACAAACGGTAACTGTTAAAAGTTCGCCTAATAAAAACAGTGTTGATTTATTTGTGATACATGAAGGAACCAAAATTTATATTTCTGATGAACTGGACAGCTGGTACGAAATCAGAATTGCAAACGGAAGTGTAGGTTGGTTGCCAAAATCATCTACACAAATTATTTAGCAACCAACCTGTTTCAAATTTATTCGTGAAACTCAGATTTCAAAAACGTAGTGAATTGAAATCTGTAAGATGAACGAATCCCGATAGCGCAGCGTATCGGGATAAATGAGTTTAACCTGCCTGCGCAGGCAGGTACTCCGATGCTTGCATCGTCAATAAAAAGAATTTCCAAATTGATACCTCGACAGCTTGCTGCGAGGTAGTTCATTTTATTCCAAGTTTGGTTTTAATTGCTGTTGGAACTGCATCTTTATGCACCATAAAAGCAACTGTTCTAAGTCTTACGAAAGAATCAGACATGTATAAATATCCATCAAATCCACGAGCAGTACCATGCGAATTTTTTGTTAGAAAATATTTGGCACCATTTTGATCTTTAGCTACACCAGTCAAGTGCATTAAGTGATCATCCGTTGTTTGATACACATAAAATGCCTGATCTCTTTCTTTTTGATCTATTGGCCTTTGTTTGTGTAATTGCTTTAGAAAATCAAGAATGGGTCCATTTGCTTCGCTGTGTTCATCAGTTGGAACAATGGCAGCTCCGGCAGTAGTTGAACAATATTTATCGCTTACATCACCGTCCCATGCAACAGTATAGCCTTTTTCCAAAGAATTATACATGATATTCATAAAATCATCGAGTGGTACATTATAATATAACCCATTCGACCAGTTATCAGGAATTTCAACATTTACTTTTTCCCACATTGGATATACGCTATAGGAAGTAAATTCAATATAATCATCAGGATTAATCCCCAGCTCCGCTGCAAAAGATTTTGGAGTATATGTTTTCCCTTTGTAATCGAACGAAGTAGGATCATCGCCTAAATAAGCGTCTAATATTCCACCCAAAGCTTTTTCCCAAACAGGAGTAATGGTACCTGTTTTTCGAGCCATTACTACATCTGTAAAAGCTTTTACTAAAGCATCCAATTCGCCATGGTTATGTGTATTATATCCCAATTGGAAGCCGGGATAAACCTCATCGGGTACAATGCCAAATTCGCGCCAGGTATCTATAACATCATGTGCCTGTCCGCCTTGAGCCAGGTTATTCAAACCGTGGTATCTTAAGTAAGTTTTTGCTTTTCGGGGGTAAGTGTGGCGCACTATGTACATTTCTGAAAGATCAAAATCGCCTTTGCCCATTCTTAGTAATTCGGATTCAAGGAATGAGGTTGTAGCAAAATTCCAACAGGTACCTGTCCTGTCCTGACTCTTTACTTTTGTTGCTTTAAGCTGAATAAGGTTTTCGAACTTAATCAAATTTGTAGATTCTTTTTTCTGATCCTTACTTTGAGCACTAAGCGGAATGCTCATTACCAATGATAATGTAAGTAGGATAAATACTTTTTGGATTTTCATAGTTTTATGGTTGATTTAAAATTGAACTAAATATTCCTAACAAATATAAGAACTTTGAATAGAAAAATTTAAGCACATAAGGGATTTCTACGAATAGCTGATTATAAACGATGAAACACAAATATTAAGGGAAGATAACAAAACACTTTAGCGCTTAAGAGTCTTGTATTGAGAGTAATCGCCATAAGCAGGGCATTTTTGAGCAGTTTTACACGACGAAAAGCAAATAGAGGTAAAAACCAAGAGCAGGATTATTATTATATTTTTCTTCATGAGTCGGTGATTTTGGGTAAAAAAGCTCTTCAATGATCTCGAACAGTTCAATACGAATTTTTTTGAATAAAGTTTAGTTTGGTTTACTTTGTACAGAATTAATCATAAAATTAGAAACTAAATTTACAATTAATAACAAAGCATTCGTAAATTTATTGTTTAAATTTTACTAAGTTTATTGTTTAATGGAAAAAATCCAACCTCAAATAGAAAGTAGCTGGCAAATTAAGTTAAATGAAGAATTTAACGCTACATATTTTTATGACCTGAAGCAGTTCTTACTTGAGGAAAAAAAGCAATATGCTATTTACCCACCCGGAAATCAAATATTCACCGCTTTCAATTTGACTCCGTTCGATCAAGTTAAAGTGGTAATTATAGGTCAGGATCCTTACCATGGAAAAGGACAGGCACATGGCTTGTGTTTTTCGGTGGCGAGAGGAATAAAGAAGCCACCATCTCTTGTTAATATTTTTAAAGAAATTCGTGATGATTTGGGATTTGAAATTCCGGAACATGGAAATCTTGAAAGTTGGGCCACCCAAGGTGTTTTATTATTGAATGCCACTCTGACCGTAAGGGATGGTCAGGCAGGATCGCATCAAAATAAGGGCTGGGAAATATTCACAGATGCTGTGATCAAGAAACTTTCGGAAGATAAAGAAAACCTGATTTTTTTGCTTTGGGGAAATTTTGCCATTGCAAAAAAAGCACTGATCGATATTGGCAAACACCATATTTTAACTGCCCCGCATCCTTCACCATTTTCTGTCTATCGCGGGTTTTTCGGATGTAAACACTTTTCAGGGGCAAACGAGATACTTAAAAATTGTGGAAACAAACCAATTAATTGGCAAATAATTTAAGATTCACACTTAATAAAAAAAGGGATGTCGATATTCTCAATGCAAAATGAAGATGGCAAAGAAGCACAATTCTTTGATCTCCTGATCAAGAAAAGAGTTTATTATGGCCTTATTTATTCTATAATTTCTATTCCCATTGCTGCCCTGTATTTTGTTTTTGTAGTTGGTGGTTTGTTAGTTGGATTTGCCCTTCTTCCAATTTGGGTTGGAGTACCATTTTTGAATACACACTTTCGCATAATCTGGGTTTTATCAAAATTTGAAGAAAAGACATTTGAAAAGTATTCCGGAATTTTATTGCCAAAAATTTCTCCTTTCATACCAAGCAATAGATCTTCCTACCATAAGTTTATAGGTTACATGGGAAACAAAAGAACATGGATAAGGATCGGTTATTTTTCAATGAAGTTTTTTTGGCGAATTATTTTTGCGATACCCGGTCTTTTTCTCTTGACACTAAGCAGCCTTTTAATTTACACTCCGATTAATTCTGTATTTGGTCACATTGATATTTACTCATTTTACCAAACAGATTCATTTATTGAAGTAATTTTAATATTCTTTGTCTGCATTATAATTTGGGTGAGTATCCTTCATCTAATTAATTACCTATTTACAATTTCCGCACATATATTGAAGTTTTTTTTCTGTCGATAAAGAAATCTTACCACCTCGCAAATTTTATTTAAAATTGAATAAAAAATAAATTTTACTATATTGCACGCCTAAATTTAAAAAACCCAATTTATGAAGAAGCGTATATTGATGATTTCTTGCCTAATCTTAGCAACCTCATTTGCTTTCTCAGGCGGAATAGTAACAAACTACAATCAAAGTGCAGCATACATACGTATGTTTGCCAGAGATGCAACTACCGAAATCGATGCTGTATTTTACAATCCGGCAGGATTAACCAAACTACGCGATGGATGGCATTTTTCATTCTCCGGTCAGAATTTAACTCAAACACGTACCGTAAACAGTACATTCCCCTATCTGAATGGAGCAGATTTCGAAGGTGAAGCTAAAGTTCCTATTTTCCCTTCATTCTACACAGCTTACAAAAAAGGGAAATTCGCATTCTCTTTCGGATTTAACCCTGTTGGCGGTGGTGGAACAGCTACTTATAATAGCGGACTTCCAACCATGGAAATACCTTTTTCAACTTTGGTACCTAAATTAGGCACACTTGGTGTAACAGGATATTCGGCGAATATGATGTTCAAAGGTTATTCGGTTAATTTTGGCTTTCAAGCAGGGGTTAGTTATGAAATAAATGAAAATGTCTCTGTTTTCGGGGGTTTACGCTATGTGATGGCTTCAACTACCTATGAAGGCTTTGTAAGAGATGTTAAAGTGACCACTGCTGCAGGTTCAGTTCGAGCTGATGATTTCATGAACGGAGTAGCTGCTCAAGCAACAGCTGGTGCTGCACAAGCAACCGGCGCAGGAAATAATATGAATGGTATTTTCGCACTTGGAATTCCTAGTAGCTTGACTTTTGCACAGGCTGTAGCTGTTGGATTACCTGCATCAACAAGCCAACAATTGCAAGGTGCATTGTTAGCATTCGGATTTACAAGTCAGCAAATTGCTGCTATGACTTTGGCACAAGCACAAGGAAGTTTCTATAGTGCAGCTACAGCACTAACAGGACAAGCTGCTCAACTTACTGCCAGTGCAGTATTAATGGCCGATCAGGTTGCAGATGTAAAACAAACCGGAACCGGGGTTACACCAATTTTAGGAGCCAATCTGAGTTTTATGGAAAATGATTTAAATATTGGTATTAAATATGAATTTCAGACCAATATTGAAGTAACAAACGAAACCGCTGCAGGAAAAGGATTTACTATTGGCTTAACCGAAACCGGTACCAAAATAGAAATGTTCCCTGATGGGGGCGTAACAAATGCTGATATGCCAGCTTTATTGTCGATTGGGTTTGAATATAAGCTAAGCGATCCTTTGAAATTCGCTGCCGGATATCATACTTACTTTGATGGAAAAGCCGGATGGGCAGGAACAGGAAATTCTTCCAAAATAGATAAAAATTCTATTGAATTTGCTGCAGGTTTGGAGTATAAAATTTCCGACAAACTACTTATTAGCGGTGGTTATTTAAGAACTACAACCGGAGCTAACGCACTTTATATGTCTGATATCACTCACACAATGTCCAGTAATTCAGGTAGTATTGGTGGTGCTTACAATGTGAGCGAAGCCTTAAGAATTAATTTCGGCATTGCTTATACAAAATATGTTACAGCAACATACGATAAAACTTACAATTTGAGTGGTACAAATGTTTCTTATAAAGAAAGCTATAGCCGTGATAATTTAACTATCGCCCTTGGAATTGATTTCTCGGTTTTCAAATAAACACAACTAACATGATGAAAAGACCGCATTGTTTTACTTTGCGGTTTTTTTTTCTGATTCAATCAATGTTTGACTAAATTTGAATTGATTAATTTTACATCCTCCACACTAAACATTTAGATATGAGAAATTTCTTTTCCTTACTATTTTTTCTATCCTGCTCTCTTATTCAAGCTCAGGGAATAAGCAAACCCAATTTTGCTTTTGCCAGTCATCCGATGGTTGTGGATGAAATTAGTTTTACGCCAAATCAGATGATTATCAAACTGACCATTGAAAATCAGATAAGTGGCGGAAATTTCTGCGTTGATAAAAATATTTACATAAAGGATGCTTTAACAAATACAAAACTCCAATTATCGTATAGTGAAAATATTCCGGTTTGCCCGGAAGTCTATGATTTCAAATGGGTAGGCGAAAAATTAAGTTTTATACTGTTCTTTCCAAAGCCAACAGCGAATTTGAGATACATTGATATTGTAGAAGTTTGCAGTGAAAATTGCTTTACCATCAAGGGGATCATCCTTGATGCTGAAATGAATAAAAATATTGACCTCGCTTTCGAGCAGTTCGCAAAGAAAGATTATAAATCGAGTAAGATAACGATGTTAGAAATAATAAATGAGCATCCCGATTACAACTATGGCTTTTTACACCTAAATCTTATTCAGGTTTTATGGGTGTTGGAAGAATTTGATACGGCCCGCGAACACTATCAAATTATCCAAAATTCAAATTTTGCTGACAAGCCATTTGTTCTTGATCAATTGAATAAATTAAAAATATTTAACTAATAAATCAACCTAGATTTTAAACTAAAGATTTGCATGAGAAAACTCGTATTTGCAACCAATAATCTGCATAAACTGTCCGAAGTAAGGAACATTATTGGGTCACAATTTGAAATTATTTGTTTGCGAGATATAGGTTACAATGAAGATATTCCGGAAACAGCTTCAACACTCGAAGGCAATGCTTCATTAAAATCAAGGACGGTTTACGAAAAATTTGGGATCGATTGTTTTGCTGATGATACCGGCCTGGAGGTGGAGGTACTGAATGGTCGGCCCGGGGTTTATTCAGCGCGTTATGCCGGAATCGAGAATGATGCTAATAAAAATATTGCAAAGCTATTGCATGAATTAAGTTCCGCGACAAACAGAAAAGCAAAATTCAGAACGGTTATTTCACTTATATTGAATGGTAGTGAGTATTTTTTTGAAGGAATTGTCGAAGGTGAAATAATCAGCGAAAAAAGAGGCCACGAAGGTTTTGGATACGATCCGGTTTTTATTCCGCACGGATATAAAAAAAGTTTTGCTGAATTGTCTGCAAAAGAAAAAAACACCGTCAGCCATCGAGCGAGGGCTACTCAAAAACTTTCCGAATTCTTATTCAAAGTTTAATTTTATTAAACAATTGCTTGATTTAGTTCAATTCACCAATGCATCCTCAATCAACATTTCAAATAGGCGCTTCAATGAAATTCCCATTTCTTTGGCTTGCTGAGGAACGATACTTGCTTCCGACATCCCGGGAACTGTATTTACTTCTAGAAAAAAGATTGCCTCGTCGTTAAAAATATAATCAAATCTTACAACTCCTCTACAATTTAGTTTCTGGTATAATTCTGAAGACAAGGCCTTACATTCAATTTCAACCTCAACAGGAATCTGTGCAGGGGTAATTTCATCCGACATTCCTTTGGTATATTTGGCTTCGTAATCAAAAAACTCCTTCTTACTAATGATTTCTGTTAATGGGAAAATCATCATTTGACCCTTGTATTTAAATGCTCCGCAGCAAATTTCCCTTCCACGGATAAATTCCTCAATTAAAACTTCATCATCCGCGGTAAAAGCTAAATCAACGGCAGTTTCCAATCCTGAAACATCACTCACTTTTGAGGTGGCAACACTCGATCCTCCATTGGCCGGTTTTACAAATACGGGAAATGAAACTTCAGTGCTTACAGCTTTTAAATTGAAAGGTTGGCTCTTGATCAGGTGAATTGATTTGGCAACATTAGTGCCATATGAAGCAACAACCCGGTTGCAGTATGCCTTATTAAATGTAAGTGCCGATACTGCAAGTCCACATGAGGTATAAGGAATATTCAACAAATCGAAATAACCTTGAATGATCCCATTTTCTCCGGGAGTACCATGAATCATATTAAAAACCACATCAAAACTAATCTTGACCTCATCTAACAATAAACTAAAATCGGATTTATCAATATCAATTGATACACTTTCTTCATCCAGATAATACCAGTGCTGACCGGTAATAATGATCAAATACGGATTAAACTTTTGCTTACTGAGGTGTTTATACACCACATTGGCGCTGTTTATCGAAACTTCATACTCTCCTGAATCACCTCCTGCGATAATGGCTACATTTTTCTTTATCATCTGATATCTTGTTTTGCGATGTACGTTTGATTAGCGATTGTTTTTTTATCTTTGCATAAATGCAATATTCTTTTGTGCTAATGGATTAATAGTAATCTAAAAAGTGCATTGCAAAAATAATCACTTAGTGAATATTAAATATACGAAAAATGAAATTCTTTTATTTCTTGACGCAAAAGAAATTTTATGTACATCTGGGCATTGCAATAATCTCAACTTTTTTGCTCCTACTGCTTGTATTTCAGTTTCTGAAAAGCTATTCTTATTATGGGGAAGCTATTACAGTTCCTGACTTCACAGGTTATAGCATCGATAAGCTCGATGGTATTAACGACCTAAATAATTTTACATTTATTGTTACCGATTCTGTATTCGAACCCGATAGAGAAAGTGGAACGGTTATCGCACAAAATCCTTTGGCTCAATCCAAAGTAAAACGGAACCGTAAAATCTATGTTACGGTTGTTGCTAAAACAGCAGAAATGGTCCGCATGCCGAATTTGGTTGATTTATCTTTACGACAGGCTTTGGTAAGAATTGAAATGGCCGGACTTAATATTAATTATCTTCATTATATTCCTGATTTTGCTCAGGATGCTGTCCTAGCTCAAATGTATAATGGAGATACGATTTATGCTGACTCACTAATTCAAATAAATTCGAAAATTGATCTTGTGCTTGGAAAAGGATATTATCCGAGAAAGCTACTCGTTCCCTTTCTGATCGGATTAACAAAAGCTGAAGCCGAAAAGAAAATTTTTGAAGCTTCATTCAACTTAGGAGAAGAAACCTATCTGGAAGATGAGGATCCGGCTACGATGAGGGTCTATTCACAAGCGCCAACCTGGAACACGAATGAATTATTGAACCATGGTGATTTTATAAATCTTTGGTATCGATCCACTGTTAAATTTGATTTTAAAAATTATATCGAGTACTTAACTATTGATACTTTGGCTATCGATTCGGTTTTGATAGATCCCCTTGTTGATACTATTTATTAAAATTATTTTATGCTAGAAGATCAGGATTTACAAGAAGAATCAGGTGACCTTTATGAACACCATCATATAAAGGTTGACAAAGGGCAAACGCCAATACGCATCGACAAATTTCTGATGGACAGGCTCATGAATGCATCAAGGAATAAAATCCAGAATGCTGCAAGAGCCGGTAATATTCTTGTAAACGGGGTAGAGATCAAACCAAATTACAAAACAAAACCTGAAGATGAAATTTCAATTGTAATGGCCTTTCCGCCACGTGATGTTGAAATTATCCCTCAAAATATCCCGTTGGACATTATTTATGAAGATGATGACCTATTGCTGATTAACAAACAGGCAGGGATGGTTGTTCACCCGGGTCACGGAAATTATGACGGAACATTGGTCAATGCTTTAACCTATTATTTGCGCGAATTATCTCCAACAAAAAATCCTGAAGCCCACCCCTACCTTGTGCATAGGATAGATAAAAACACGAGTGGGATCTTACTTGTTGCCAAAAATGAAATAGCACAAACAAAGATTGCAAAAGGCTTTTTTGATCACACCATCCAACGAAAGTATCAGGCATTAATTTGGGGTACTCCAAAAGAAGAATCAGGAACCATCACGGGCCATATTGGAAGAAGCTTGAAAAACAGATTAGTCATGACTATTTTCCCTGATGGGGATTATGGGAAAGATGCAACTACTCATTATAAAACACTCAAGAGTTTTGGCTATGTAAGCTTGGTTGAGTGTCAGCTTGAAACAGGTCGTACGCACCAGATTAGGGCACATTTCAAATACATCGGCCATCCATTATTTAATGATGCAACCTATGGCGGCGACCTCATTTTGAAAGGAACAACGTTTACGAAATACAAACAGTTTATTCAAAATTGTTTCAAAATATTACCACGACAGGCATTACATGCCAAATACCTTGGTTTTATTCATCCAACAACTCATAAGTTCATTGAATTTGATTCAGAATTACCCGAAGATATGCAACTAGCAATATCAAAGTGGGAACAGTATGCTAATCAGGGAATGACTGAAATGGAATAAAAAATGGTAAATAAAGAAAATTCTTAAAGTTGACTATCCTCGCGGCAAGCCACGAGGAATTGTTTGATTAAATCCTGGAGCAAGTTCTGAATCCTAATTCTGGTTCAAGCCACGAGGAACTAAACTACACCCTTCTTGTCCGCCGAAGCGAATAGCATAGCCGGATTAAAAAATGGCAATCTTTTGCATCTTACTAAAATCCTTGGTCTGAATTTTTAAAAAGTAAAATCCTGCGCGAAACCGTGAGATGTCCAAAACTGTTCTTTTAATCGCATTTTCAGAATAATATGTTTCTACTTCCCTGCCTGATTCATCATAGAGCGTAAATTCAACTTGTGCAACCGGAGATGTTCCTAAATAAACATTAATTTGATAACTTGCAGGTACCGGCGATACAATGGGAACTACTTTTATAGCTTTTGTCAAACTATCGACCTGTGAATTATTTCTAATTACAAGTTTAACATCGTATGTGCCGATATTCGGATAAACTATATTTTGAGGATGTTGCTCATTCGAAGTCGATGGAACTGCCCCTTCAAATGACCAATTCCACTCACTGATATTCCCTATCGAAAGATCCGTGAAATTAAGAGATTGACCCACAGGAACGGCTATCGTATCGGCTCGAAATAAGGGAATAAAAAACTCCTGATTATAATCCAATCCACTAATACTGCTTATCCCGGTCTCATCCGGATCAAGCCATGATTTTAACTGATTGGTTGAATCGGTGGCAAAATGATCCCAACTATGAGCAAACTTTCCGAAATAATCAGGTGCAGTCAGATTTGAGCAACTTGCCCCTCCACCTGTCAATGCTCCGATAACCAAACCTTGGGCATTAAATAACGGAGCTCCGGACGATCCCCCTTCGGTAACACCATGTCCATTCGTTGTTTGAACCCATTTTACTTGCCAAAATGAACCGCTTAAATCTGCTGCATCTCCTTCATAAGTAGTCGATACCAACTGTTGGGTATAAGTAGATATTTTCTTAACGTCTCCCCATGGCTGATGGATAGATACTCCCGAAGGACTTGATTGATCGATATTGCTCCATCCATTAAAATATGGATTAAATGAAAGAGGTACTTCCTGATCTAATTTCAGTAATTTAAAATCCGAGCCTTGGCTTAAGGCAACTTTAGCTAGTAACCGTCCTCCATTGATGGTATTGGATTCGGGTTCCTGAGAGGAGTTTTCACAATTTGCCGCCTCATAATTAAAATAAAAAATCCAATTATGATAGTCAGCTTCGTTAGCACCCGGACCACAATGTTCTGCAGTATAAAAATAGGGTGTATAATCTCTTCTGACATTATTCAACAAAGTACCGGTGCACCAGCTCATTGAATTTCTAACTTTCACCATAACTCGTGCAACTCCTTGCTTTTGTTTTCGCCAATTATCACCTTCCACACAGTTTATATTTACTTCGCAAGGGTCGGAATCGCCAAAATCTTTTAGTTTATTATCGTTAAATCCTGAATATTGATAAACATGACCAATCTCACCAATCGTAAAACCGGCCTTTTCTTTTACCCTTTTTGATTGAATAAATTCAATTGTAATTTGATCTCCTTTTACTAATTCTGTTGAAAAAATACCTGTTTCAGAATTATTATCGGAAGTATAAGCACCTAATACCATCGATTTGTCTTCATTGTAAATATATAATTCACAACGATGAGGCAGATAAAAATTAGTAAAATAAACATTCAATGCTTCTGCACCTTTTGAATTCAAGCTGAGTCTCCATATTTTGTCACCATTAGGCAAGTCAGACCATACACCCGAATTGTCCATATTTATCTCAGTATTAATTGTATACCCGATTTCTAATGGAGTTGCATCTGCTTTATTATAATTGTTATCATTTGCAATTGCAGGTTTATCTGATTTTTTCAACTCAATTAATGGAACTTGAGTAGATAAATTATTATGGAAAAAGCTTGGTGGATTTCCTTTCCTGCTTATCTGGCCAAAAGAATTAAGCTGAATAAATATCAAGAAAATTATTGTGAGAAGAGAAAATCTTTGCATAATAGAAAAGAGCTTAAACAGATTTTTATTAGTAAACAAAGATAATATTCTTAAGCAATCAGTCATAAAAAAAGTATTGGAATAGTTTGTTCTGTGCATTCTAAATTCAGAGATAAAATCGTATATTTGAAGATCATCAAAGAAAAGTTATTGTTCATGAGTTAAACAAAAAATCCTAAGAAGTTCAGTTAAAGCCAAATGGATGAGTATAAGAAAAATTGGTTTATCAACTTTTTTGAATGATTGTTTTATGATAGCAATAAGTTTTTAAATTATTAACTATAAATCTATTTTACTCCCATGGCTTCAGCATACAAAACAATAAAATTCAATTCCGGTTTTCGTTGGACAGTTTACCTATCAATTTCAGTAATAATCCTAACATCATGTAGTTTTGAACCTCCTATTAAATCTCCAAAAAACATTATTTTGATGATTGGTGATGGCATGGGAACTACTCAACTTTATTCTGCATATATTGCAAATAAAGGGCATTTAAGTGTTGAACGATGTAATTATTCAGGATTCGCTCTCACCCATTGTGCTGATGCATTGATCACTGATTCGGGTGCTGCCGGAACTGCTATTGCAACAGGGTTCAAAACAAATCTTATGATGATTGGGATGACACCCGATAGTCTGCCTCGAACATCAATTTTAAAATATGCCGAACAAAATAACCTTGCCACCGGAATGGTAGTTGCCTGTGACGTGACCCATGCCACTCCAGCAGCATTTATTGCAAATAATCTACTCAGATATAATTATGAAGAAATTGCACTTGATTATCTTAAAACAGATATCGATGTATTTATTGGTGGTGGCTTAGATCGTTTTATTAATCGGAAAGACAGTTTAAATCTTGTTGACAGCCTTCTGGCTAGAAATTATCAGGTAATTTATTCACCGGATTCAATAAATTCTGCCTCCGGCGATAAGATTGCATGCCTTCTTTATGATAAGCATCCACCTAAATTTGATAACGGGCGGGGCGATTTATTAAGAATCGGCAGTTTGAAAGCGATAGAGGTTCTGAAAAAAAATAAGAACGGATTTTTTATGATGATAGAAGGTTCTCAAATTGATTGGGCTGCCCATGACAATCAAAATGATACGATGGTTAGCGAAGTATTGGATTTTGATCGAACGATTAATGCCATGCTCGATTTTGCCGATATTGACGGTGAAACTTTGGTAATAATTACTGCAGATCATGAAACCGGCGGTTATGCAATTATGGATGGGGATATCAAAGAAGGAATTGTAAAAGGCGCTTTTACTCATGATGATCATACAGGAGTAATGGTTCCTGTGTTTGCTTACGGCCCTGGAGCTGAGGCATTCACCGGAATTATGGATAATACCGATATTTTCAAAAAAATAGCCCGGGCATTTAAATTTGTACTTAATTAATAAACTCAAAAAGATGATTGTCGTTACTGGTGCAGCAGGTTTTATTGGAAGTTGTCTTGTCGGCAAAATGAACACAAAAGGATTTGGCAATATCACTATTGTCGATGATTTTTCTGATCCTCAGAAAAACCTAAACCTAAAATCAAAACCTTATCGCCAACAAGTTCACCGTGATAAATTTATTATGTGGTTAAAAGATAATCACAGTTCGGTTGATCATATTTTCCATATCGGTGCACGTACGGATACAACAGAATTCAATGTGGAAATTTTTAACAAATTAAACCTGAATTACAGTAAAGATATTTGGAATGCTTGCACTGAGTATCAGATTCCTTTAACCTATGCATCATCGGCTGCTACATACGGAATGGGTGAATTTGGCTATATTGATGATCATGAAATGATAAAAAAGCTGAAACCTTTAAATCCATACGGCAAATCAAAAAATGAATTCGACAAATGGGTTTTACAACAGGAGAACACCCCTCCTTTCTGGGCCGGGTTTAAATTTTTTAATGTTTACGGGCCAAACGAATATCATAAGGATCGCATGGCCTCGGTTATTCTTCATGCTTATCGTCAAATTAAGGAAAATAAAAAAGTAAAATTATTCAGGTCGCACAATCCTGGATATAAAGATGGGATGCAATTGCGTGATTTTGTTTACATAAAAGATGTGCTCAATGTCTTATGCTTTTCGATGAAAGAACAAAAAGGTTCAGGAATTTATAATTTAGGAACCGGTATGGCCCGGTCGTTTTTTGATTTGGCGACCGCAACTTTCAAAGCATTAAATCTCGAGCCCGACATTAGTTTTATTGATACACCAATAGACATCAGAGATAAATACCAATATTTTACACAAGCCAATATCAAAAAATTGCGTGCTTCCGGATTTAATCAATCTTTCTATACCTTAGAAGCCGGAATCACAGAATATGTTCAAGGTTATCTTGCGCGAAACAGCTATTACTAAATTGGTTTATCTGAATTAAGTTTTCCCTTCAAATCCAAGAGATACCCTTTTATTTTTTCTAAAGATTTAACCACTTCAACATTCTTTGCAGTATCTTCCGGATTTTCTTTCAATTTATCTTTAGCTCCCTGAAGCGTAAATCCTCTTTCCTTAACCAAATGATAAATTACATGAAAATTATCGACATCGGTTGGGGTAAATAAACGGTTTCCCTTTTTATTTTTCTTTGGCTTGATAATCTCGAATTCTTTTTCCCAGAATCTTATTAAAGAAACATTGACATTAAACATCTTGGCCACTTCGCCAATGGTATAGTAAAGCTTTTCAACTTTTTGATATTTAGCAGGCAACATTTCTAGTTTGAAAAATTAACAATCTATGTTTAAGATAATACTTGATTATCACGTGAGGCAAGTTCAAGTATTCTTTCAAATTCTTCAGGAGTAAAATCATTATAGAAGAAGTTAACCGGATTAATTTTTATTCCGTCTTTTATCACTTCATAATGCACATGGGGTGCTTGCGATAAACCGGTACTTCCCACATAACCTATAATTTGACCACGTTTTACTTTATCCTTGCGTTTAACCGCAAATTCATACATGTGGCCAAATAAGGTCTGATAACCATATCCATGATCAATAATTACAGTGTTACCATAACTTCCTTGTCTACCGGTAAAATTAACTTCACCATCAGCTGTTGCATAGATAGGAGTACCTCTGGGTGCCGAAATATCGATCCCGGTGTGCATTCTTCGAAATTTAAGGATTGGGTGAAACCTCATCCCAAATCCGGAAATAATCTGACCCTTATTCTTATTTATTGGTTGAATCGCCGGAATGTGCAACATCATTTCTTCTTTGTTTTTTGCAAGATCGAATAATTCATCGAATGATTTTGACTGCACATATATCTGACTTGTAAGACGATCTAATTTCTTTGTCGTTTCAATTATAGTGCTTGAATTCCGATATCCGTCAAGCTTTGCATATCTGTCAACACCGCCAAATCCCGCCTTTCGAACTGAATTCGGAATAGGTTCAGCCTCTAATATTACCCTATAAATATTATCATCTCGATCTTGCATATCTTCTATCACGTCTGTCATTTGTGCAATACGATCATCCAGAATTTTATACTGTAACTTAAATTGCTCTATTTCTCTACTCTGAGCTCTTTCTTTTGGGGATTCAAAGAAATTATATGCCAGAACAATTACAATTACTGCAAATAAACCACCTGTGGCCATATAAGATAACAACTTAGTCGCCATACCTTTAGGTGTAAGTTTTACCCTTTCGTACGACAAGGTTTTCGGATTGTATTTATATTTGGCTTTGAACATTTTTCTGTTTAACGAGCAATCTCTTATTTTGTTAGAATAAAACAGGCAACTGTGCAAAATTAATTAAATAAACTAAATTTGCAATCTGTTAAAAGATAATAGTTAACAAGCAAATGTTAAAAAATGTTATAATAGGATGAACTCAAATCAGGTTAGACAGGCATTTTTAGATTTTTTTGAGCAAAAAAGTCATCAGATCGTTGAATCAGCACCGATGGTGATTAAAAATGATCCTACATTAATGTTTACCAATGCAGGGATGAACCAATTCAAGGATATTTTTCTAGGACATTCAGCCATAATAAATAAACGTATTGCGGATACCCAAAAATGTCTGCGTGTTTCCGGAAAACACAATGATCTGGAAGAAGTTGGACGCGACACCTATCATCATACTATGTTTGAGATGTTGGGTAATTGGTCGTTTGGAGATTATTTCAAAAAAGAAGCTATTGCCTGGGCCTGGGAACTACTGACAGAAGTATATAAAATACCTGCTGAAAATCTTTATATTACGGTTTTTGGAGGAGACGATAAAGATAAACTTACGCAAGACGATGAAGCCCTAAATTTTTGGAAGGAAATTGTTCCTGAGAATCGCATATTATTTGGATCAAAAAAAGATAATTTCTGGGAAATGGGCGACTCCGGACCTTGCGGACCTTGCTCTGAAATCCATATTGACATACGCAACAAGTCAGAAAAAGAAAAAATATCCGGCGATCAATTAGTTAATAAAGACCATCCCTTGGTGATAGAAATTTGGAATTTGGTATTTATCGAATTCAACCGTAAAGCTAATGGAGAGCTGGTTTCATTACCTGCCAAACATGTTGATACAGGAATGGGATTTGAAAGATTGAGTATGGTTTTACAGGGAGTTCAATCAAATTATGACACGGATATATTTCAACCCATTATTCAAGAAATCGCCCATTTATCAAATAAAAAATATGGGGCAAATCAAGAAGTTGATATAGCTATGAGGGTTATAGCCGATCATTTAAGAGCGGTAAGTTTTGCTATTTCAGATGGACAATTGCCATCGAATACTGGCGCAGGATATGTAATTCGAAGAATTCTCAGAAGAGGAATCAGGTATGGATATACCTTTTTAGGATTTGATGAACCATTTATTAATGATCTGGTTCCAATCCTGGTAAAACAAATGGGACATGTATTTCCAAATCTTGAGGCTCAGCAGGAATTAGTAAGAAAAGTTATTGCAGAAGAAGAACTTTCATTTTTAAGAACACTGGCTCAGGGAGTGAAGAGATTTGAACAATATTTACTAAACCATGAGAATAAAACCATTGATGGCAATTTCGCTTTTGAACTCTTTGACACATTTGGATTCCCCATTGATTTAACCCAACTCATGGCCACCGAGGAAGGATGGAAAGTTGATATGATCGGATTTGAAGAAAGGCTTCTTGAACAGAAAGACCGTTCAAGAAAAGCTGCAGCCGTAAATACTGATGACTGGATAATATTAAATGAACAAGAGAACGAAACAGAATTTTTAGGTTATACCGAACTTACTGCCGATGCGAGAATCATAAAATATCGAAAGGTTGAGGCAAAGAATAAAAAATATTTTGAAGTAGTATTAAACAGAACTCCATTTTATGCTGAATCAGGAGGGCAGGTAGGTGATAAAGGGCAATTTTATTTTAATGACAAAAATGTTGAAGTCTTTGATACCAAAAAGGACAATAACCTCACCATACATCTAACAAATGAATTCTTAATTCCGGATGATACAATTGTAAAAGCGGCTGTTGTTAAAGCCGATCGTCAACTAACGGCAAACAATCATAGTGCCACTCATTTAATGCATGCAGCACTTCGTCATGTTTTGGGAACACATGTTGAACAAAAAGGATCTTTAGTTGAACCTCAAAGATTAAGATTTGACTTCTCCCATTTCTCAAAATTAAGCGAGGAAGAATTATCAGGGATAGAAGAGATTGTTAATGCAAAAATAAGAGAAAATATTCCGATTGAAATTTTTAATGACTTACCTATTGCCGAAGCAAAAACAATGGGTGCCATGGCATTATTTGGCGAAAAATATGGCGACAATGTCCGCGTAATCCGCTTTGATAAAAATTTCTCAACCGAATTATGTGGAGGAATTCACGTAGCCAATACCGGTCAAATTGGTTTGTTTAAAATAATATCAGAAGGGGCAATTGCCGCAGGTGTCAGAAGAATTGAAGCAATAACAGCAAATGTGGCCTTAGCCTACTATCAGGAAAAAGAAAAAACACTCGATAACATCAGTGCATTACTCAAGCATCCTAAGGATCTGTTCAAGGCCATCCAGAAACTAATTGAACAGAATCAACAATTATTGAAACAGGTTGAAAGTTTTAATAAAGGCAAAGCGGCTTTAATATTAGAAGAACTCAAAAAAGGGGCAATTGAAATATCCGGAATAAATCTTATCTCAAAGAAGGTTGATCTTGATATGGAAAGCATTCGGGATCTGTCTTTTTCATTGAATAAAGAAATCGACAGAATGGTATTATTATTAGCAAGTGAAAATAATGGGAAAGCAAACCTTAGTTTGATGATCTCGGAAAAACTTATCACAGAGAAAGGACTTGACGCCTCAAAAATGATTAGGGAAATTGCTAAGGAAATTAAAGGTGGTGGAGGTGGACAGTCTCATCTGGCTACTGCGGGGGGTTCTGATATAAATGGGATTGACAAAGCACTAGCTAAAATAACATCTCTCTTATAACCAATTATATAGGAAGTCATTTCTTGTATCAATTCTTTTAGTGTTCACTCTGTTAACTATTTATGTTGATAAAATTTGCATTATATTGCAATAAAGATATAGGTTTAGACTTTTTTTTTTATAAATTTACTTGTACATAACAATAATTTCTCTCATAGATTATTGTCATCTCATTAAACGTCAAAAACGAATCAAATGAAGAAAACACTGATCATTCTTTTCATCATCATATTTCCTTTTGCTTCGCTAATATCACAGCCTGCGGCTGGTACTGAAATTAATTTTTCCGTAATCAGCGGCGTTCAATCAATCCTTGATAACGTTATTGGATGGTCATTGCAAGACAATGGCAAATGGACCAGTTTAAAAAACAAAATCCCTTATGCTGATTTCAAAACCAATAAAAGACCTACACCAAGAGAAAAATTAGGAAGTGAAAACTTTGAGCAGATACAATTAAAAAAAGTATTGATCGACAAAAAACAATATAATGTACTCATACTGATATACGATGATGGAGATTATGAATTTCCGATCCTTCAAGAAGGATGGCGCTCATTCAAGTCAGTTGAGTTTTTCGTTTTTAAAGCTGAAAACCTGATTAAAGTATTACCACGAGATGTTCCATTTAATAATGCTTACGCTGTAGACATGGGAGTTTTTTGTGCAGATAGGATCCATGATTACGATCCTGACATTCTTGATAACAGAATTGTTGCCAGAATACAAGCTACTCAAAATCAAACAAGTTATAATGCGGCAAATCTTATTTTTGCCGTAAAACCTATCCAGGAAAAGGGAAAAGAAGTTGTGCATTTTAAAATAATCAGATCTTTCTCAAAACAATCACTTAATGCATGGTATCTTGATCCAAATAATGCTCCGAATTTGTTTGATGTATCCTATTATGAAGCGAAGTATTACCAGTTTAAGCAATTTATAAGAGATTCTGAAGTTTATAATATCGAAACAAAAACTACCAATGCTAAAGATTATAATAGTTTTTATAGTTGGGGGTTTTTAAAATATCAGGCAGGTAATTATGATGAAGCCATTGTAGATTTCGACAAAGCTATTGAATCAGAGTCTGACACTGCCTTTTCGATGATTTATTCGTATCGGGGAATAGCTAAAACAAAATTAGGTGATTTTGGAAGCGCGATTGAAGACTTTGATAAAGCCATCGATTTACAACCAACAAATATAATGCACTATTCAAATTGGGTTAAAAATTATTATAATCGAGGAGTAGCTCGGTTTTATATTAATGATTTAACCGGAGCATGTACTGATTGGGAAAAAGCTTTCGATTTAGGATTTGGAGCCGCTCTTGAAAGTCTTGGGAAATATTGTAAATAATTATTATGGAAAAAAGATTGATTAAAATATTATTTCTGAGTGGATTATTCATTAGTATCTTCCTTTGCCCTGTTTCTACAAAAGGACAGTCTTATATTGAAGACAATAATCATTTTTTTAATAATCTAAATCTGAATGTGAACGTCGGACCAACTCTATTCTATGGCGATGTTCATTCGAAGTCTCCTTTCCAAGAAGATTGGAAGATGGGATTTGGACTTGGTTTCAGGAAACAGTTTTCTCCAATTTTCAGTGTAGGGCTTCAATTTTTAAGCACAAAGATTCATGGAACAGTTATTAATTGGCCTAATGGAGATCCTGCAAATCTCAAATTTGATGCTGATCTTACAGAATTTAATCTATATACAACTTTTAATTTCAGTAATGCTTTATTCGGGTTTAGACCCGATCGTGCAATAAACGTCTATGCATTAGCTGGCTTTGGAATTACAAACTGGATGACTACTTTAAGAAATACTACAGACGATAGTGTGATTGAACAATATGGGGTATCTCCAGACGGAGGTAATGCATGGACACCTTCAACTGTATTTCCTGTTGGATTGGGCGTTAACATTACCTTAAGCCCTAATATTGGCCTAAATCTAGAATCGGTTTATCACATAACAAATTCAGATAACTTAGATGCCTATACTGAAGGTAATGGTGCAAATGATCCTTTTTTATATACTTCATTAGGATTGTCATTTAAACTTTTCGGATCAAATCGTAATTTTTCTTCAGGATCCTCATCTAATGCCAGCAATTTTGAAAAGGATTTAGAGAAACAACGTAAGTATCAACAAAGAGTTATTGATAAAGAACAAAATAGACAGCAAAGGGAAGAAGCAGATCAAGCTCGAAAAAAACAAATTGATTCTAATAAAAAAGGCTGGGGAAGAAGAAGTGTATCCGCCAACTTACCAAAAGTTGCTGAATATGACCCCCAAAATAGTTTTAGGGATCAAAAAACCACTAATGCTAAGGATATAAATTCAAACATTAGAGAAGAAGTTCCTCCTCCAAGCGAAATTATTACCATCGATGAAGGTAAACATTTTATAACAGGTGTTAAAAAACCGAATCTAATGGCGGGTGGCGTGAATCAAGGTATTGTAGCTGAAAATGTTAATTCAAATACGCTGAGTACTGAAATAATTCAAATTCCACAAACCGGTATTTTTTATACAGTGCAAATCATGGCTTCACAAAAGCCTGCTACCAATATTCCAGATTTACGCGTGAAGTATTATATAAGTAAACAAATTTTTGTTTCAACTCAAAATGGAGTTTATCGTTATTCGGCTGGTTATTTTGAACTATACGACGATGCTGTGGCTTATAGCAAGCAACTAAAGGGAAATGGACTCGCTGATGCATTCGTTGCCATTTATCAAAATGGAAACCGCATACTTTATCGTCCCAAATAAAGCTTATTTCAAAAAAAAATTATAAAACGCAATCATATTTAATAGCATGATTGAGTTTTATTTTTGGATAAATAATCCACATTTAATAGTTCATATTTAAAATATACTACCCTTAAACTGTTATTAAATTAGCTTATTTTTATTCAATATAGGGAAATAAAAACTTGAGTTATCAGATTATATAAGTCGATATTGTTGAGTTAAAAATTATTTATATCATAAATATTATAATTTCAGTAAATAAGAGTTCCTAGAATTGGTTTATTTAAATTTCAGTGGTTGGGCGATAAATAGTAATTTTGAACGTTTAAGATAAAACAGCTTTTATAGTGATCTGCACTGAAGGTTTTTTTCACATGAAATTGATAGGTGTAGTTTAATTTTAAAAATAAATGAATACAAGATATATATTTTATCTAATATGCTTTTTTATTTTTGTAATTAGCACCAAAGTTTCTTCCCAAGAAAGTTTGCCTGATTGGAAAAATCCTCAAATTTTTGAGTTAAATAAGCTTGAACCAAGGGCTCATTTTTTCCCATACGAATCACAAGAATTAGCAGTCGCCAATAATAAATCAGCTTCAAAATGGTTTAAATCGCTCAATGGAAATTGGAAATTTAAATGGTCGGAAAACCCAAGCCAAAGGCCATCTGAATTTTACAAGCCCTATTTTGATTTTAGTTCCTGGCAAAATATTGTGGTACCGGAAAGTTGGAAACTCCAAGGATTCAGATCCTTAAATGGTCCACCTGAGAATATAGCGAATCAAGATTCTACTTATATTCCTGAAGATCATTATCCGCTTGGCTCTTATCTAAAAACATTCGTTTTACCAAATGATTGGCTTAATAGGAGGATTTATATCTATTTTGGATCTGTCCGTTCGGCATTTTATATTTGGTTAAATGGCGAAAAAGTTGGATACAGTCAAGGGTCAAAGCTTCCTGCTGAATTTGAGATCACAAAGTATCTAAAAGCCGGAGAAAATATTATTGCTTTGGAGGTTTACCAATGGAGCGATGGGTCATTACTTGAGGATCGGGATTTATGGCAATATAGTGGGATTGATCGTGAAGTTTATATTTATGCCAGACCAAATCTTCAAATTCAGGATTTTTTTGCTACAGCTGATTTTACCGACAATTATAAAGATGGGGTTTTAAATATTGAAATTGACGCTAATAATTTGAATTATCGCAAGGAAACATTGAATTTGGAAATTTACTTGCAAAGAGGACGCAAATTTTATTCAAAAAAACACAAATTCATGCTTGAAGGTAAGCGGAAATTGGATTATCAATTTCTGGTTCCTGAAGCTACCCATTGGTCTGCCGAAAATCCTGCTCTTTTTTCATTAATTATTAATTTGAAAGATGCCCTCGGAAACATTCAGGAAAGTATTTCAACATATATCGGATTTAGAAAAATTGAAATTAAAAATGGTCAGCTTAACCTAAATGGAAAAGCTATTTACTTAAAAGGAATTAACCGCCATGAACACAATCCTGATTATAACAACAGCCGCGAATCCATGCTAAAAGATATTGAATTATTAAAGAAGGCAAATATCAATGCCGTTCGAAATAGTGATTATCCCAATGATCCGCTCTGGTATGAATTGTGCGATGAGTATGGTTTATATGTGATTGACGAGGCCAATATTGAATTGGATGAGTTGATCATCGATCCTTCGAATGCGACGAATCAAAAACTTAAGAAGGCACATTTAGACAGAACTATCCGAATGGTTGAACGTGATAAAAATTTTACAAGTATAATTATCTGGTCGCTTGTTAATAAAGCCGGAGGAGCAAACAATTTTTTAAATAATTTTTCATGGATTAAACTCAGGGATAAATCACGGCCTGTTCAAAATGAGCAACTTGGCAAGAATTCATTCGCTGATATTGCAGCACCTATCAATCCTTCCATTGATGAGATCATTAAACATGCAACAGAAAACCCAAGTCAACCACTGATCATTTCTGAATACATTAACTCAACTGAGAACAAAATTGAACAGATGAGAAATTACTGGACGGCTATTAATAAACACAAAACACTACAAGGAGGGTTTATTGAGAGTTGGGAAGATAATAATACAGGAATCGTATATGGTAATCGAAGTTTAAAACCGGCTTATGCAGAAGTTAAAAAAGGTTATCAGAATATAGAAATTCTGGGATTTGACCCAAGAACGGGCCAAATAAGGCTTAAGAACAATTATTCGTTTACTGATTTAAGTGATTTTCTAATTTCATGGAACATAAAATCGGAAGGTAAAATTATTTTATATGGAAATATAGCCAAAGAATCAATTCCGGCACAATCCAGTAAATTGATCAGATTAGAAATGTCATCGCTAAAGTTAAAACCAGGACAGGAATATATCCTGAACGTCACCCTTAGTACACGCGAAAAAAGTGGATTAATCCCATCAGGTTTTGAAATGGTTCAGGTACAATTAAATTTTCCGAATTAGATTTTCCACAAAATATAACGCTAATAAGTTTAGATTGATTTAAAAATAAGAGCACGATTCACTTTTCGAATCGTGCTCTTTTAATTAAGTTTACGGCTTTAATTAAGCCTTATTCGCATATTTAAAATCTTTTCCAAGATATCTTGCCTGATCACCAAGCAACTCTTCGATACGTAGCAATTGATTGTATTTCGCGATACGGTCGGAACGACTTGCTGATCCTGTTTTAATTTGTCCTGTATTTAAAGCCACAGCAAGGTCGGCAATCGTTGTATCTTCAGTTTCACCTGAACGATGACTTATAACGGCTGTATACCCATTTTTATGAGCCATATTCACCGCATCGATTGTTTCTGTAAGAGTCCCAATTTGATTGACTTTAATTAAAATTGAATTGGCCGTACCCGAATCAATCCCTTGTTTTAAACGATTTGTATTTGTAACAAACAAATCGTCGCCTACCAATTGGATTTTCTTTCCTAGTTTTTCGGTCATCAGTTTCCATCCGGCCCAATCATCTTCAGCCATCCCATCTTCAATCGAAATAATTGGATACTTTTCTACCCAACTACTCCAAAAATCAACCATTTGAGCTGGTGTTAATTTTTCACCGGTCGACCATTTTAAGTGATACACATTTTCTTCAGGAATAAAATATTCTGACGAAGCAGGGTCCAGTGCCAGGTAAATATCCTTTCCTGCTACATAACCAGCATTTTTTATTGCCTCTAAGATCACAGTAACCGCTTCTTCATTCGATTTAAGATTTGGTGCAAATCCACCCTCATCACCAACATTGGTTGAATATCCGGCCTTTTTCAAAACAGCTTTGAGGTTATGGAATACTTCGGTACCCATCCGCAAAGCATCACTAAATGAAGCAGCCCCAACCGGCATAATCATAAATTCCTGAAAATCGATGCTATTGTCGGCATGCGATCCGCCGTTCAGAATATTCATCATTGGAATTGGCAAAGTGTTGGCATTTACCCCCCCAACATATCTGTATAAATACTGACTGGTTTCCTGTGCGGCAGCATGAGCTACAGCGAGTGAAACGCCCAAAATGGCATTAGCTCCAAGGTGACTCTTGTTTGGAGTTCCATCAAGCTCTATCATGCGTTTATCAATCTCATTTTGATCGGTAACATAATAACCCTGAAGTTCGTCATTGATTGTTGTATTTACATTTTGGATGGCTTGTAAAACGCCTTTCCCCATATAAACACCTTTGTCGTTATCACGCAGCTCAACGGCCTCATGTATTCCTGTTGAAGCCCCAGATGGAACTGCAGCACGGCCAATAACACCTGAATCGGTATAAACATCAACTTCGACTGTTGGATTTCCTCTGGAATCCAAAATCTGTCTTGCGATAATCTTAATAATTTGACTCATAATTTTGATTAGAAATAAGATCAAAATTAGCCAATTAAATGGTATAAAAAAAGGATAAAGCAAGATACTTTATCCTTTTAATATTATCTAAAATCGTAATTATTTTTGCTCTTCTTCTGCTGATTCCTCAGCTTCTTCAGCCTTAGGTTCTTCAATGGTATCCTCGGCCGGTGTTTCTGCAATTTCTTGAGAAACTGAAACTTCTTCCTTAACCTCTTTAACAGTATCTACAACTTCTGCTTCAACAACATTAGCTGCCGCTAAACTTGGAGTTGCTGATTTCTTTCCACCTCTTCTTCTTGTTGAAGCTTTAGCTTTTGGAGCTTTTTCAACTAACAAGTTTTCATTATAGTCAACTAATTCGATGTAGCACATTTCTGCATTATCACCAAGTCGGTTGCCTGTTTTAAGAATTCGGGTATATCCGCCCGGTCGATCAGCAATTTTTACTGCAACTTCCCTGAACAATTCAGTTACCGCTTCTTTACTTTGTAAATAGCTAAATACAGTTCTTCTAGAATGAGTTGAATCGTCCTTTGATTTTGTGATTAAAGGTTCAACATAACCCCTAAGTGCCTTAGCCTTTGCCAGAGTTGTCCTGATTCGTTTGTGCATGATTAAAGAAGCAGCCATATTGGCCAACATTGCTTTTCTATGCGCACTCTTTCTGCTTAAGTGGTTGAATTTCTTTCCGTGTCTCATTTCTATTATTCCTTATCTAATTTATATTTTGCTGTATTCATCCCAAATTCGAGATTTTTAACTTTTACAAGTTCTTCAAGCTCAGTCAAAGATTTTTTGCCAAAATTCCTGAATTTTAAGAGGTCATTTTTGTTAAATGAAACCAAATCGCCCAAGGTATCAACGTCGGCAGCTTTCAAACAATTCAGTGCGCGAACTGATAGATCTAAATCAACAAGTTTGGTTTTTAATAACTGACGGATATGCAATGAATTTTCATCAAATTCTTCAGTTACTGTTTTCTCTTCTGTATCTAAAGTGATTTTCTCATCGGAGAATAACATGAAATGATGAATAAGTATTTTGGCAGCTTCTTTTAATGCTTCTTTAGGATGAATTGATCCATCTGTGGTAAGCTCCAAAATAAGCTTTTCATAGTCGGTTTTCTGTTCAACCCTAAAATCTTCAACTCTGTAATTTACGTTAACAATTGGTGTGTGAATCGAATCAATAAAAATAGTATCGATTGGTGTGTTCACCTTTTTGTTTTCGTCGGCAGGAATATAACCACGTCCTTTTTCAATTGTTAAATTAATTGAAACTTTAATAGAAGGATCCATATGGCAAATTTCTACTTCAGGGTTTAATACCTGAAAAACAGATAAAAATTTGTTAATGTCACCAGCTTTAAACGAGTCCTGATCACCGATAACAACATGAACCTCTTCGGAGGTTTCAGTTTCGATTTGGCGTTTAAAACGTATTTTTTTTAAATTGAGGATGATTTCAGAAACATCTTCCACAACACCTTTCACCGTTGAAAATTCCTGAACAACGCCTTCAATTTTGATAGAAGTGATTGCATAACCTTCAAGGGAAGACAGCAATATCCTTCTTAATGCATTACCAATTGTTATACCGAAGCCCGGTTCCAGAGGACGGAATTCAAAGATTCCTTTGAATTCATCAGCTTCGATCATGATTACCTTATCAGGTTTTTGAAATGCTAGAATCGACATATTTTTGTTTTATTTGTTGTCAAATAATTAATAAAATCAAGCTATTATTTAGAGTATAACTCCACGATTAGTTGTTCTTTGATATTCTCAGGAATATCTTCACGAGCCGGATAATTCATAAATTTCCCGGTCATTTTTGCATCGTCCCATTCTAACCATGAATAAGGATTAGAGCGGCCGGTTAATGAATTGGTAATTGCTTCAAGTGTTTTAGATCTCTCACGAACACCTATCAAATCACCTTCTTTCACCAAGTATGAAGGAATATTAACAATTGCCCCATTCACTGTGATATGACGATGAGATACCAATTGACGCGCACCACTCCTGGTTGGAGCAACGCCCAAGCGATATACAACATTGTCTAATCTTGATTCGATTAATTGAAGTAAAACTTCACCAGTAATACCTGCTTTGCTGCTGGCTTTTTCAAAAGTATTGCGGAATTGACGCTCCATAATACCGTATGTATATTTAGCTTTTTGTTTTTCCTGAAGCTGAATTCCATACTCGGATTGTTTTTTACGGCGTTTTGAGTTACCGTGTTGTCCAGGAGGATAGTTTTTCTTCTCGAATGCTCTATCTGGTCCGTATATTGGATCTTTGAATTTACGTGCAATTCTTGATTTTGGGCCTGTATATCTTGCCATGTTTTACAAATTTACTTTTGTGTTATAAAAATCTTCTGTTGAAATAAACCTAAAATTATACCCTACGTCTTTTAGGGGGTCGACAGCCATTATGTGGCAATGGGGTTACGTCCATAATTTCAGTTACTTCAATTCCCTGTCCATGTAATGTTCGGATTGCAGATTCACGACCTGCACCAGGACCTTTTACATACACTTTTACTTTTCTGAGGCCTTGGTCAAACGCAACTTTAGCGCAATCTTCAGCTGCCATTTGGGCTGCGTAAGGTGTATTTTTCTTCGAACCTCTAAACCCCATCTTGCCTGAAGAAGCCCAGGAAATTACTTGTCCTGAATTGTTGGTTAGAGAAATAATAATATTATTAAAAGATGCCTGAATGAAAGCTTTTCCGATTGGCTCAACTTTAACGACCCTTTTTTTAGTATTTCTGGTACTTTTTGCCATAATGTTATAATGTTTCGATCTTTCTTGTCAAAAAACTAGCTATTAACCTTTAACTGCCTTTTTCTTGTTTGCAACAGTTTTTTTCCTTCCTTTACGAGTTCGCGCATTGTTTTTGGTGCCTTGTCCACGCAATGGCAAACCTAAACGATGCCTGATTCCACGGTACGAACCAATGTCCCTGAGCCGCTTAATATTGGTTTGAATTTCAGAGCGAAGACCGCCTTCAACTTTATACCTTTCGCCTATGATGGTACGGATGCTGTTTTGTTCATCATCTGTCCAATCTTCAACTTTTTTACTCCAGTCAATTCCTGCTTCGGTAAGTATGTGTTGTGCAAGGCTTCTACCTATGCCAAAGATATAGGTTAAACCTATTTCGCCTCTTTTGTTTTTTGGTAAATCGATACCCGCTATTCTAGCCATATATCAAATAATTGTAATTAATTTAAATTTAATGTCTTTATTATCCTTGACGTTGTTTATACTTTGGATTTTTTTTGTTAATCACATATAATCTTCCTTTTCTACGAACGATTTTACATTCGGGAGATCTCTTCTTAATCGATGCTCGAACTTTCATTTTATTTCAATTAAATGTTTTATTAATCCAATATGCTTTATTTCTCTTGTTATATTATTTATATCTAAATGTAATTCTTCCTTTGGTTAAATCGTACGGTGACATTTCAAGCTTAACCTTATCGCCCGGTAATATTTTAATATAATGCATCCGCATTTTACCAGAGATATGAGCTGTGATGATGTGCCCGTTTTCGAGTTCAACCCTAAACATTGCATTGCCTAAGGACTCTATTACAGTACCATCTTGTTCAATAGATGTTTGTTTCGCCATAATTCTATTTAATATTTAAAACTTCTTCTATAAATTCAAATGTAGAAAGGATTTCAGCTTTTCCCTTTCTAATGGCAACATCATGCTCAAAATGAGCTGAAGGCATCCGATCTAACGTTCTGATCGTCCAACCATCTTTTTCCTGAACTACATCCTTTACGCCGAGATTAATCATGGGCTCGATTGCTAATACCATTCCTTCTTTAAGTTTTATCCCCACCCCTTTTTTCCCGTAATTGGGAACTTCAGGTTTTTCATGCAAATTTCGTCCTAAACCATGTCCAACCAGATCTCTTACCACTGAATATCCGAATTGTTCAGTATAATTTTGGATTTCAAATCCAATATCCCCAATTCGTTTACCAACTATTGCAACTTCAATTCCTTTATAAAGTGATTCTTTGGTTCGTTTAAGCAAAAGTTTGATTTCTTCTTTTACTTCTCCTACCTCGAAAGTGTAGGCCGAATCACCATAAAATCCATTTAAAATTGTTCCGCAGTCAATTGATACGATATCTCCATCCTTAAGTTTCCTTTTCCCCGGGATACCATGAACTACATTTTCATTCACTGATATACACAAGGTATTGGGAAATCCACCGTATCCTTTGAATCCTGGTAATGCACCATGATCGCGAATAAATTCTTCGGCAATTTTGTCCAGCTTTCGGGTTTCGATTCCGGGCTTGATGTGCCTGGCAACCTCTGCTAAAGTTTTTCCAACAAGTAAAGAACTTTCTCTTATTAATTCAATTTCTTCGTTATTCTTATATTGTATCATACAATATTTCTTAGCCCATAATGCCTGCGGTTCTGCCTTTAATCCTGCCTGATTTGGTCAAACCATCGTAATGACGCATTAATAAATGGCTTTCAACTTGCTGTAATGTATCCAATACAACACCTACTAAAATTAATAGTGAAGTACCACCATAAAACATTGCAAATGCCTGGCTTACTCCCATCAATCCTACCAAGGTAGGCAATAAAGTTACCATGGCTAAAAATATAGAACCGGGTAAGGTAATTCTCGACATCACATTATCAATAAACTCAGCAGTTTTTCTTCCTGGTTTTACTCCGGGGATAAATCCACCGTTTTTCTTCATATCCTCTGCCATTTGATTTGGATTAACAGTAATAGCAGTATAGAAATATGTAAAAAGCATGATCATTATAAACTGTACCAAATTATACCAGAACCCATTCACATTTGTAAAAGCCTGAGCAAAACCACTAAGCGAATCCGAATTTGCAAATCCGGCCAGTGTTAAAGGCAAAAACATAATAGCCTGTGCAAAAATGATAGGCATAACACCCGCAGCATTTACCTTTAAAGGGATATACTGACGAACTCCACCGTATTGTTTATTTCCAACTATCCGTTTTGCATATTGCACCGGAATTTTCCGGGTTCCCTGCACCAATAAAATGGTTAATAATATTACGAAAACAAGCACTGCTATTTCAACAACAAAGAATACAAGGCCTCCACCTTTTTCTTCCATTTTTGAAAAGAATTCACCAGCTAATGCAAATGGCAATCTGGCTATAATTCCGATCATAATAATTAATGAAATACCGTTTCCGATTCCTTTATCTGTAATTTTTTCACCAAGCCACATTACGAACATAGTACCTGATATCAGTATCACTACGGTCGAAATCCAGAAAAAGGTAGTGGGTGATGTGATGTTTGGATTGAATGGTGAAATCGCTTCAGGCGGCAAGTTTGATATCATGTTTGCGATATACGCAGGAGCCTGAAAACCAGTTATTAACACAGTTAAATATCGAGTAATCTGATTAATCTTTCTTCTTCCACTCTCACCTTCTTTTTGAAGTTTTTGAAAATAAGGAATTGCCATTCCCAACAATTGAATAACAATCGATGCGGAAATATAAGGCATGATTCCTAAAGCAAAGATTGACGCATTAGAAAAGGCACCCCCTGAAAACATATTCAGTAATCCTAAGATTCCACCTTCAGTTTGGTTTTGCAGATTCGCCAACATATCAGGATCGACACCGGGAATAACGACTTTAGAACCTAAACGGTATATCAATAATATTCCGAGGGTATATAAAATTCGTTTTCTAAGATCTTCAATCTTATAAATATTTCTAATTGTCTGGATTAATCTTTTCATTTAATCTTAAATTTTTGTTGCAACACCACCTTGAGCTTCGATCGCTTTAATAGCTGATTCCGAAAATGCATGAACTCTAACTTCTAATTTGGCTTTTAATTCGCCACGACCTAAAATCTTAATCAGCTCGTTTTTTGAAGCCAATCCATTTTCAATTAAAACATTTAAATCAATAATTTTAATATTTTTTGTCTCGGCTAATTGTTGTAAAGTATCGATATTGACACCGTGGTATTCCTTCCGGTTAACGTTCTTAAATCCAGATTTAGGAACTCGTCGATACAAAGGCATTTGACCGCCTTCAAAACCAAATTTACGGCTATAGCCAGATCTTGATTGGGCACCTTTATGACCTCTTGTAGCTGTTCCGCCTCTGCCTGATCCTTGCCCTCTTCCGATTCTTTTCCTGTTCTTGGTCGAACCTTCTGCCGGTTTTAAATTACTTAAATCCATCGTATATCAAATTATTTTTTCTAAAATTAAACTTCTTCCACTTTAACCAGATGATCAACTTTTGCAATCATTCCCAGAATTTGCGGGGTTCCAACTACTTCAATTGTATGATGCATTCTTTTCAAGCCTAATGCCTGGAGCGTAAGCTTTTGGCGTTCTGTCCGTCCAATGCCGCTTTTAACTTGTTCTATTCTTAATTTTTTCATCATTACAGGTTTTTATCCGTTGAAAACTGTACTTAAACTAACACCTCTCATTTGTGCAACTGTTTTAGGGTCCCTCAGTTTAACCAAAGCGTCAATGGTAGCCTTAACAACACTGTGTGGGTTTGACGATCCTTTTGATTTTGCTAAAACATCGGTTACTCCGACACTTTCCAGAACAGCACGCATAGCACCACCTGCGATAACACCGGCTCCGGGAGCAGCTGGTTTCAAGAATACATAAGCACCACTATATTTACCATATTGTTCGTGAGGTAAAGTACCTTTTAAAATCGGAACTTTAACTAAATTTTTCTTGGCATCATCTATTCCTTTTGCAATGGCAGCAGTTACCTCTTTTGCTTTTCCCAAACCATAGCCTACTACACCGTTTTCATTTCCAACAACAACAATTGCCGAGAAACTGAATGTACGACCACCTTTGGTAACTTTAGTAACCCTTTGAATACTAACCAGTCTGTCTTTGTATTCAATTTCGCTAGTCTTTACTCTATTTTCGTTTAAATTTGCCATAACTTTTAAAATTTAAGACCTCCTTCTCTAGCACCGTCAGCTAAAGATTTAACTCTACCATGATACAAATAACCGTTTCTGTCAAAAACAACTGACTCAACTCCAACTTCTTTTGCTTTTTCTGCAAGAAGGCTACCAACCAATTTGGCTTGTTCGATTTTGGTAATCTTTGCTTCTGCAATGCCTTTGCTGGTTGATGATGCAGCGGCTAAAGTAACTCCATCAGAATCGTTAATCAATTGGGCGTAAATTCCCTTATTACTTCTAAAAATAGTAAGTCTTGGTCTTTCAAGAGTTCCAACAATGGATCTTCTAACTCCAAGTTTTATCCTCAATCTTCTGAATTTTCTTTTATCTTTTATTGCCATTCTATTAAGAATTTAAAATTCTTGTTTTTAATTATGAAGTAGCTGCTTTACCAGCTTTACGTCTAATTTCCTCACCTTGGTAACGAATACCTTTTCCTTTATATGGTTCAGGTTTACGAAGTGAACGTATTTTAGCTGCAACCTGACCGATCAACTGTTTATCATGAGAGAATAAAATGATTTGTGGGCTTTTTCCTCTTTCAACTAGAGTTTCAACTTTCACTTCGGGAGGTAATTCCATCACAATATTGTGCGAATAACCTACTGATATTTCAAGTATTTGACCAGTTGCAGTAGCTTTATAACCAACTCCAACTAATTCTTGTACGATTTTATAACCTTCAGACACTCCATGAATCATATTTGAAATTAAAGATCGGTATAAACCGTGTTTTGAACGATCTGGGATACTATCAGAAGCCCTACCTACTTTAATTGAACCGTCCTCAATTTTTACATTGATGGCTGGGTTAACGGCCTGCTTGAGTTCTCCAAGCTTGCCTTTTACCGTAACCACATTTTCGTCGCTGACGGTAACCTGAACTCCTACAGGAATGTTGATGGGTAATTTTCCTATTCTTGACATTGATTAAATCTCCTTATTAACTAATGTAACATAATACTTCGCCACCGACATTTAATTTTCTTGCTTCTTTGTCGGTAATTACGCCCATTGATGTTGACAAAATAGCGATACCCAATCCGTTTAATACACGTGGGAGGCTATTAGCGTCAGAATACTTTCTTAAGCCTGGACGACTTACTCTTTGAAGTTTGGAAATAGCAGGCAACTTGGTGACCGGATGAAATTTCAGGGCGATCTTGATGATTCCCTGTTTGTCATCATCTTCGAATTTATAATTCAAGATATAACCTTTTTCAAACAGTATTTTTGTTATCGCTTTTTTCAAATTTGAAGCAGGAATTTCAACCACTCTATGGCTAGCTTTCACTGCATTTCGAATTCTTGTTAAATAATCTGCAATTGGATCAGTAAGCATCTCTATCTTATTGTTTATTGTTTATTTTTTATTGATTATTTTTTATCGATTATTTTTACATTTTTCAATAATCAATAATCATTTTTAATTACCAACTGGCTTTTCTGATACCGGGAATCAAGCCGTTCAGAGCCATTTCCCTAAAGTTGATACGTGAAACACCAAATTGACGCATATAACCTTTTGGGCGACCCGTTAATTTACACCTGTTGTGCAAACGTATCGGTGAGGCGTTTTTTGGAAGTTTTTGCAAACCTTCATAATCACCTGCTGCTTTTAATCCAGCCCTTTTGGCAGCGTATTTGTCAACGAGTTTTTGTCGTTTAACTTCTCTCGCTTTCATTGATTCTTTAGCCATATGCTTATCTTATTTTTGATTTTTAAATGGAATACCAAATTCTTTTAATAGAGACATTGCTTCTTTATCAGTATTGGCCGAAGTAACAAATGTGATATCCATTCCATTAATGCTATTAATTTTATCAATATCTATTTCAGGAAAAATGATTTGCTCGGTAACACCAAAGGTGTAATTTCCTCTTCCGTCGAAACCTTTATCATTTACTCCCTTAAAATCTCTAACTCGAGGCATTGCAACTGAAACAAGTCTATCCAAAAATTCGTACATTTTGTCGCCACGAAGAGTAACTCGAACACCTACAGGCATTCCTTTACGAAGTTTAAAGTTAGAAATATCGCGTTTTGATTTGGTAATTACAGCTTTCTGTCCTGTAATTTTGGTCATTTCATCAACACCGGTGTCGATAATTTTTTTATCAGTGATGGCTTTTCCCAAGCCCTGATTTACTGATATTTTTTTCAGCCTTGGAACCTGCATGATGGTTTTGTAGCTAAATTCTTTGGTGAGTGCGGGAATTATTTCTGCGAAATATTTTTCCCTTAATCTAGGTGTATATTCCATTACTTAATTACCTCCCCTGTTTTTTTTGAATATCGAACACTCTTATTATCTTTCTCATCCATTCTTTTACCAACGCGAGTAGGATTACCGGCACCATCAACAACTTTCAAGTTTGATAGGTGAATTGGTGATTCTTGCTTGATAATCCCACCTTTAGGATTTTTAGCATTGGGTTTGGCATTTTTTGAAACCATGTTCACACCTTCTACGATACCGCGATTTGCCTCAGGCATAAGCTTAAGTACACGACCCTGCTGACCTTTCGATTCACCACTGATAACCATGACGGTATCACCCTTTTTTATATGTAATTTTTTTTGCATAATCTATTTCTTATTTTAAAGCACTTCGGGTGCTAATGAAACGATTTTCATAAATTGCTTGTCGCGAAGTTCTCTGGCTACTGGGCCAAAAATACGGGTACCCGACATTTCTCCAGCTGCGTTCAAAATCACCACGGCATTATCGTCGAAGCGAATATAAGAACCATCATTTCTTCGTGTTTCTTTTTTGGTGCGCACTACGACTGCTGTGGCAACGGTACCTTTTTTAATGTTCCCTGAAGGAATGGCACTTTTTACCGAGACAATAATTTTATCACCAATTCGGGCGTATCTTTTTCCGGTACCGCCCAACACCCTGATACAAAGCACTTCCTTTGCACCACTATTGTCAGCTACAGCTAATCTTGATTCTTGTTGTATCATAACTATTTAGCTCTTTCAATAATTTCAATTAATCTCCAGCATTTACTTTTGCTCAACGGACGGGTTTCCATAATCTTTACTGTATCACCAATGTTACAATCGTTGTTTTCGTCGTGAGCAGTTAATTTGGAAGTTTTGATCCCAAACTTTCCATATATAGGATGTTTAACTTTACGTTCGATCAAGACAACAATGGATTTTTCCATTTTGTTACTTACAACCAATCCTACTCTTTCTTTTCTTAAATTTCTTTCCATAGCAATTCTTACTTATCAGTTTCCTGGTCATTAGTACCAGCCAAGGCTTTTTCAATTCCACGTTTCCTTAATTCGGTCTGAATCCGGGCTATGGTTTTCCTATAGGCCTTGATTTTATTTGGATTTTCAAGAGGAGAAACCGCATGATTCAGTTTCAATTTTGTCAATTGTTTTGTTTCTTCCTCTAATCGATCTACCAAATCATCTGTAGAAAGTTCTTTGATAACTGCTTGTTCCATTTTCTAAATATTGATTATTCTACGTAATCTCTTCTTACTACAAATTTCATTTTAATTGGAAGCTTTTGGGATGCCAAGCGCAATGCTTCCTTGGCAATTTCCAATGGCACACCTTCTGCCTCGAAAAGGATTCTGCCTGGAGTTACCCTTGCTACGAAATATTCTGGAGCTCCTTTACCTTTACCCATACGTACCTCAGCAGGTTTTTTGGTTATTGGCTTATCGGGGAAAATTCTAATCCAAATCTGTCCTTCACGCTTCATATAACGAGTAACTGCTTGACGAGCAGCTTCTATTTGTCTTCCGGTGATCCAGGTTTCTTCTAGAGCTTTTATTCCAAAAGATCCAAATGCAATTTGGTTGCCACGAAAGGAATTTCCTTTCATTTTCCCTTTTTGCATTTTCCTGAATTTTGTCTTTTTCGGCTGTAACATCTGATATAATATTATAAATTATAAGTCCTGTTTATCTTCTCTTATTTCGTGGGCCTCTTCCGCGTGGTCCGCCTGGTGCCGGTGCGCCTCCTCCCCCTTGTTGGGTTTTGGCTCCAATTCCTGTTGTAGGAACTAATTCAGGTTTCCCGTAAATTTCACCTTTACAAATCCAAACTTTAATTCCGATACGTCCATAAGTGGTATGAGCTTCACTGAGCGCATAATCAATATCTGCACGTAAAGTATGCAATGGAACACGTCCTTCTTTGTACGATTCACTTCTTGCCATTTCAGCACCACCGATTCTACCAGAAATCTGAACTTTAATTCCTTCGGCACCAATTCGCATTGTTGAAGCAATAGCAGTTTTAATGGCTCTTCTGAATGAGATTCTACCTTCGATTTGACGAGCGATTGAACTGGAAACGATTACCGCATCTAATTCCGGCCTTTTAATTTCCGAGATATTGATTTGGATTTCCTTACCGGTAACTTTTTTCAACTCTTCTTTTAGTTTGTCAACTTCAGAACCACCTTTTCCGATAATAATACCCGGACGAGCAGTAAATATGGTTACAGTTACGAGTTTTAAGGTACGCTCAATAATTATCTTTGATATTCCAGCTTTTGCCAGCCGGGCATTCAGATATTTTCTGATTTTATCGTCTTCTATCAGTTTATCGGCAAATTTATTTCCACCGTACCAATTTGAATCCCATCCCTTAATGATTCCTAATCTAAGACCTATTGGATTTGTTTTTTGTCCCATTAAATGTATCTTATAGATTATTGATTTTGATTTTTAACTTCTTCTACTACTGTTCTGCTATCAAGTATAACAGTGACATGATTTGAACGTTTTTTTATTCGGTGTGCACGGCCTTGAGGTGCAGGTTGAATACGTTTTAATACTCTGCCACTATCCACTAAAACTTCTTTAACATAAAGGTGGCTGTCTTCAATACGCTGACCTTCATTTTTAGCTTCCCAGTTTGCGATAGCTGAACGCAATAGTTTGTGCATTCGGATTGAAGCTTCTTTTGGAGAATGTTGTAAAATATGCAATGCATTTTCAATATTTCCTCCTCTGATCAAGCCAGCTACTAATCTCATTTTTCTGGGCGAAGTAGGACAATTATTCAATTTGGCAAAGTATGTTGTTTTCTTTGCTTCCTTTAATTGTTCTGCCGAATTATGTTTTCTTGCTCCCATTGTATGTACTTATTTATTGCCTTTTATCGTTTGCCTTTATCTTTATTTCCTGCGTGTCCTCTGAAAATTCGGGTTGGGGCAAATTCACCTAATTTATGTCCAACCATGTTTTCAGTAACATAAACCGGAATGAATTTATTTCCATTATGAACAGCAATGGTTTGTCCAACAAAGTCTGGGGAAATCATTGATGCCCTTGACCAGGTTTTAATAACCGTTTTTTTGCTGGATTCAATATTCGCAAAAACCTTTTTCTCCAGTTTGAAATGAATATAAGGACCTTTTTTAAGAGAACGACTCATTATTCTTATGATTTAATTATCTATTTTATTTCTTTCTTCTTTCAATGATATACTTGCTCGATGCTTTTTTCTTTGAACGAGTAATGTAACCTTTTGCAGGAGTGCCTTTACGTGATCGTGGGTGACCACCGGTAGCTCTTCCTTCTCCACCACCCATCGGGTGATCAACCGGATTCATTACAACCGGACGAACTCTTGGACGACGACCCAACCAACGGGTACGTCCTGCTTTTCCGGATCTTTCCAAACTATGATCGCTATTTGATACTGTACCAACTGTAGCTTTACATGTTTGTAAAATCATTCGGGTTTCACCTGAAGGCAATTTCAGAATTGCGAATTTACCATCTCGGGTCATTAATTGGGCGTGAGATCCTGCACTTCGTGCCATCTTTCCACCTTGACCCGGACGCAATTCAATATTATGAACTACTGTTCCGAAAGGTACTTCGCTCAGGAATAATGTATTTCCAACATCAGGGCTTACACCTTTTCCTGAATTAATTTGCTGCCCAACTTTTAATCCGTTAGGAGCAATAATATACCTCTTTTCACCATCGGCATAAAAAAGTAAAGCTATACGTGCAGTCCTGTTTGGATCATATTCAATAGAATTAACCGTTGCAGGAATACCATCTTTATCTCTTTTGAAATCAATGATTCTATACTGTTTCTTATGACCACCACCCATATATCTCATGGTCATCTTTCCATCACCGTTCCTTCCTCCTGAGCGCTTTTGTGTTACAAGCAAGCTCTTTTCTGGTTTATCTGCCGTGATGTCGTCAAATGCGCTTATTATCTTAAAGCGTTGACCTGGTGTTGTGGGTTTAAATTTTTTTAAAGCCATCCTAATTAAATATTGCTATAAAAATCAATTGTTTCGCCTTCGGCTAATGTAATAATAGCCTTCTTAAATGAACTTGTTTTGCCGCTAATAAATCCGGCTTTTGTAAATCTGGATTTGGATTTACCGGAGTAACTCATGGTATTTACTGCTGTAACCTCAACTCCGTAAATTTCCTTTATCGCTTCCTTAATTTGAAGCTTATTGGCCCGTTTATCCACTATAAAACCATAACGGTTGAGTTTTTCTCCCATCGCGGTCATTTTTTCTGTAATTACAGGCTTTTTAATGATATCCATTTTTATGAATTTTAATATTTTTTATTTAAACAAACATTTTCTCAATCTCAGCAAGAGAATTCTCAGAAATCAATAAATTATTTGCATTTAAAATATCGTAAGTATTGAGTGCAGAAGCATGAACAACTTTAATTTTTTTCAGGTTTCTGGCCGCGAGATAAATATTCTCTTTGCTTTCGCCCAATATAAATAATGTTTTCTTCTCGCTTAAGCTGAAATTATTAAGCATTTCAATAAAACTCTTGGTTTTTGGTTCCATTTCGAAATCTTCAACAACCATAATGTTTTTATCTATTGCTTTATATGAAAGTGCTGACTTACGTGCTAAACGTTTAAGTTTTTTGTTCAACTTAAAACGATAGTCTCTTGGTTGTGGGCCAAACATACGGGCTCCACCTCTAAAGAGACCGGATTTAATACTACCTGCACGGGCAGTACCGGTTCCTTTTTGACGTTTAATCTTGCGAGTACTTCCAGATAATTCACTTTTGCCTTTTGAGCTGTGGGTTCCTTGTCGTTGATTTGCCAAATATTGTTTGGTATCAAGATAGATCGCATGATCGTTAGGTTCAATCCCGAATATTTCATCATTCAGGTTGACTTTCTTCGATGTCTCTTTTCCGCTAATATTATGTACTACTAACTCCATCTTTCAATAATTAAATATGAATTTTTTGCACCAGGAACTGCACCTTTAACAATAAGAAGGTTTTTCTCAGGAATAATTTTTAAGATTTGGAGATTGATCAATTTAACGCGATCACCACCGGTTCTTCCAGCCATTCTCATACCTTTAAATACTCTTGAGGGCCAAGAAGATGCACCAATAGAACCCGGAGCTCTTAATCGATTGTGCTGTCCGTGAGTTGCATCATTAACACCTCTAAAGTTATGACGTTTAACTACCCCTTGAAATCCTTTTCCTTTGGATGTTCCAACAACATCGATAAATTCACCCTCGACAAAAATTTCAACGCCTATTACATCACCAAATTTTTTCTGATGGCCCTTTTCGAAACGGGTCAACTCGCGAACTATTCGTTTTGGAGAAATACCTGCTTTCGCAAAATGACCTTTCATTGCATTTGAGGTATGTTTTTCTTTTTTATCGTCAAACGCAAGTTGTATTGCTTCATATCCGTCAATTTCCATTGAACGGACCTGGGTTACAGTACAAGGGCCAGCTTCAATAACGGTGCATGGCACATTTTTGCCGTTTGCATCGTATATGCTGGTCATACCTATTTTTTTTCCTATTAATCCTGACATTTTTCTTTCTTTTAAGCTCTTAAATCCTGCTAACTAAACTTCAACTCTTAAACTTAAACTTTGATTTCTACTTCAACGCCACTTGGCAGTTCGAGCTTCATTAATGCATCTATTGTTTTAGATGTGGTACTGTATATATCAAGAAGCCTCTTGTATGAGCAAAGCTGAAACTGTTCCCTTGCTTTCTTGTTCACAAAGGTCGCTTTGTTAACTGTAAAAATCTTTTTGTTTGTTGGCAAGGGAATTGGTCCGTTAACAACTGCTCCAGTTGATTTAACAGTTTTAACAATCTTTTCCGCTGATTTATCAACCAGGTTATGATCGTATGATTTCAATTTGATTCTAATCCTTTGACTCACGTTCGTTAATTTTTATTACTCAATTAAGAATTTAATACGTATCCTCTTATTTTATATAATACTTCTTCTTGTATGTCCTTTGGCGTAACCTGATAATGTGAAAATTCAAGATTTGAAATTGCACGACCGGATGAAATTGTTCTCAATGTTGTTACATATCCGAACATTTCGGCCATTGGCACTACTGCTTTAATAACCTGTACACCTAATTTTGATTCAACATTTGAAAGGTGACCACGGCGTTTGTTAATATCACTGCTCAAGTCGCCAACATAATCGTCGGGAGTGCTAATTTCGAGCTTCATCATCGGCTCTAAAATAGCCGGATTTGCAAGTTTGGTCGCATTTCTGAACGCTTGTGCTGCGGCAACTTCAAACGACAAAGCATCCGAATCAACACTGTGGTATGATCCATCAATTAAACGAACCTTGAGGTTATTCATCGGAAAACCAATCAACGATCCATTTTGCATTGCCATTCTGAATCCCTTTTCAATTGCAGGGATATATTGTTTTGGGATGCTACCATCCCTGGTTTCATTTATAAATTCCAACCCTTTTACCTCATCCGAAGCAGGACCGATTTCAATATAAATTTCGGCAAATCTACCCCTGCCACCAGTCTGTTTTTTATAAACTTCACGATGTAAAATGGTCTTGGTAATCGCTTCTTTGTATGCAACCTGAGGAGTTCCACGATTAACAGCGATATTGAATTCTCGTTTCAATCGATCAATCAAAATATCAAGATGCAATTCGCCCATTCCATTAATTAAAGTTTGGCCTGAATCTCCATCTACCCGAACGGTAAAAGTTGGATCTTCTTCTGCAAGCTTTTGTAAGGAAATAGCCAATTTATCAACATCTTCCTGAACTTTTGGTTCAACAGCCATGCTGATAACCGGTTCTGGAAATTCGATACTTTCTAAAACTAAGGGGTGTTTAATATCTGTTAAAGTATCGCCGGTACGGATTTCTTTAAAGCCAACCGCAGCACCAATATCTCCCGCTTCGATCCTTTTCAATGGATTTTGCTTGTTGGCATGCATTTGTAAAATCCGGCCTATTCGATCTTTCTTATTTGTATTTGAATTCAAAACAGTTTCACCTGCTTCCAAAGCACCTGAATAAACCCTAAAAAAAGCAATCCGCCCTACAAAAGGATCGGTCGCGATTTTAAAAGCTAATGCTGTAAAAGGCTCATCAACGCTGGCACTTCTGCTTTCTTCTTTATTTGTGAATGGATTAATTCCCTTCACGGCGGTGATATCAATTGGAGAAGGTAAAAATGAAGTAATGGCATTTAACAGAAACTGGACACCTTTATTTTTGAAAGAAGATCCGCAAAGTACAGGAGTAATTCTCAACTCTATGGTAGCTTTACGAATGGCTGCATAGATTTCCTCCTGGGTAATCGATTCAGGATTTTCAAGAAATTTAGTAAACAGTTCATCGCTTTCTTCTGCAACACCCTCAATAAGTTTTGAACGATAAAGTTCAACTTCTTCTTTTAATTCTTCAGGAATTGGAACTTCAAAATACTTGGCACCAAGTGTATCATTATCCCACTCATAGGCTTTGTTGGTAATTAAATCAACAATACCTGTAAAATCGTCTTCGGCACCAATCGGGATTTGCAATGGAATTGCTTGTGCTCCTAGTTTTTCATTAATTTCAGTAATAACCTTAAAAAAGTCAGCACCGGCACGATCCATTTTGTTTACAAAACTGATGCGCGGTACATGATATTTATTGGCTTGTCTCCAAACAGTTTCCGATTGCGGTTCAACACCACCAACAGCACAGAATAAAGCAACTGCTCCATCCAAAACCCTGAGTGATCGTTCAACCTCAACAGTAAAGTCGACATGGCCGGGGGTATCAATGATATTAATTTTGTATTGATTATTGTTGAAGTCCCAAAATACAGTTGTAGCAGCAGAGGTAATGGTAATACCACGCTCCTGTTCCTGAATCATCCAATCCATGGTAGCAGTACCATCATGAACTTCACCAATTTTATGATTAATACCGGTATAATACAAGATACGCTCAGTCGTTGTGGTTTTACCCGCATCGATATGAGCCATAATGCCTATGTTTCTTGTATATGTTAGTCTTTCCGACATTTCTGTATTATACCTTATTATATGCTGATTAAAATCTAAAATGCGAGAAAGCTTTATTAGCTTCTGCCATTCTATGTGTGTCTTCTTTTTTCTTAAAAGCAGAACCTTCTTCTTTATACCCTGCCATGATTTCACCGGCCAATTTCTGACCCATTGATTTTTCATGACGTTTACGAGAATAGCCAATCAGGTTTTTCATACCAATCGACATTTTTCTGCCTGCCCTGATTTCAGAAGGAATCTGAAAAGTTGCCCCTCCGATTCTCCTACTTCTAACCTCTACCGCTGGAGTTACATTAGCCAAAGCTTTTTTCCAAACTTCCAATCCGTCTTCCTGCATTTTTTCAGTTACAATTTCTATTGCTTCGTAAAAAACTTTAAAAGCCAGGTTTTTCTTTCCTTGGTACATCAAATTGTTAACAAATTTTGTCACCAAAACCTCATTGAATTTTGGATCAGGAAGAATAACTCGTTTTTTTGGTCTAGATTTCCTCATTGTTTTATCCTTGAGTTAAATATTTTTATTTCTGTTTTGGTCGTTTTGTACCGTATTTTGATCTTCTTTGAGTACGTCCCTCAACACCTGAAGTATCCAATGCACCTCTGATGATATGGTATCTTACACCCGGAAGATCTTTCACCCTGCCCCCACGTATCATTACAATTGAGTGCTCCTGCAAATTATGTCCTTCACCCGGAATATAGGCATTCACCTCTTTTCCGTTAGTTAGTCGAACTCTTGCAACCTTTCTCATAGCTGAGTTAGGTTTTTTAGGTGTTGTGGTATAAACCCTAACACAAACTCCCCTACGTTGCGGACACGAATCCAGAGCAGGAGATTTACTCTTATCGGTTAATTTTTGACGTCCCTTGCGAACTAACTGTTGTATTGTTGGCATACTACGCTATTTTGTTTATTATTTGTTCCACCTTATTTTTTTGGGTGTGCAAAGGTAAAAATAATTCCTTATAATGAACCACATTACTGATTTAATTTTTACGCTTTTATACAATAACTTTTTTCTGAAAAATCGAAAGGTGAGATTTTACGACCTAGACTTTTGCCAGTGGTTATTATATGTTAGAACAGGTAATTTTGTTTTAACCACTGCCGAAAACCTATAGTTGTCTTAATTGTCAGGTTTCCTTACTCTTTTTCAGTATTTTACTATTAACATCCCCTAATTTGGGGCTGCAAAGGTAACAAAACATTTTTAAAAAACAATAGCGATTTTAAAAAAATATGCAATAAATAATATGTTGTCAACAATTGTTTGTTAATATTATGAATTTCAACAAAAGAGGTTAGGGAGTTAACGTGTTTAAGTGTTAATGTGTTTTGGCTTAGGAGTTATTAGTAAATTGGATAAACTGTAAATTAGTATTGCTGGGATAACTTTCATTTCTGACTCTTACCTTTCCGACTAAAGCAAAAAGAGATAAACGGATTTCGAGGACAGTCGAACGTTCTCAGTATGTCACTGGATTATCATAAGAACTAATGTATTCTACAAAAATGTTTGGTAAAAGTATTTTCGTGTAGGCAAAAATTATTAAAAAATAGTACCTTCGAAGTGGTTTAAGGTGCTTTTTTTTCAGGGGCATCTTTACAGCTTATATACTAATCATAATGCTTTAAACATGTTAAAAACTGCATTTTTCTACTTCACATTCTGGCTGATCCTGATTTTCAGCATCCTCTTTTTTATACCCTATTACGCTCTTAAACTTACAGGAAGCAAAAGTGCATTAAAACGTTTTATTTACATATTAAGCAGCGCTTGGGCACGTTTTATTTTGGTTGTGAATGGGGTAAGTTATACCGCTTATGGTAAAGAAAACATTCCCAAAACCCGCTCGGGTTTGGTTGTAATTTCAAATCATCAGGGAAGTTTCGACATTCCAATTTATATTTCATGCCTTCCGTTTTCGGTTGGGTTTATCGCCAAGCACGAATTGAAAAAATTGCCTATCATCAATGTACGGATGATCGCGCTAGATTGTATTTTCATTAACCGGAAAAAATTGAAGGAATCTTCCATGAAAATCAATGAACGGATTCGCCAAAAAGATAAGAACCCCATTTTTATTTTTCCTGAAGGTACCCGAAGCAAAGGACCGCAAATGGGACCATTCAAACCCGGCAGCCTCAAACTTCTGTTTAACGAAAAAGCCGATGTATTGCCCGTTACCATCAGTGGCAGTTTTAAGTGTATGGAGTTACATCAAAATGTAAAAAGCGGTCATGTTGAACTCTTTTATCACCCTGTTATACATTGCTCCGATTATCCTGAGAATGATTTTGATCAGTTTAATAAAGACCTGCAGCGAATCATTGCCGGGCCTTTGACGGCGAAAAATAAAGAATAAAAACCAGCTGGCACTATTGTATTTTTAGCGAGTTCTCTATATGCCTCGAAAGGCCCAGCACAATTGCCTAAACCAACAATAAAATTCAAAACACATCCAGAGAGTAACCATAATTTTCTTACATTTGAGTTTTACTCCCCAAACTTTGAATCGAATTTTTAAATAAAAGAAATACAAATGAATGATAGGTTAATCCTTCTTAAGGATTAATGCTTCGAATGGGGAAAGCTTTATTTGATCAATAAACCTCAAATCTGATCTATCATGAGTTGAAAACAGTAGGACCCAATGCTCGTTCGGCAATAGATTAGCAGAAATCTTATGATTTCTAAAATTCATGATAATATAAACTTGTTCTTCTTCTTTAATCCGGTAATAGCTTAACAGACCTTGTTTACCCTCAATTCCGAACTGCAATTGTCCTGTAAATAAAGCCGGTATTGAACTTCGCAACAAGATCAATTTTTGATAGATACTGAACAATGAACCGGG